>Ga0207646_10000080_pt1 | contig 128981 bp, 110 predicted proteins | sample KBSK5502metaG_FD_184343 | JGI IMG/M metagenome (GOLD analysis project Ga0207646, IMG submission 184343) | Corn, switchgrass and miscanthus rhizosphere microbial communities from Kellogg Biological Station, Michigan, USA - KBS K5-50-2 metaG... | ecosystem: Host-associated > Plants > Roots >...
GTTGCAACACTGCTGCGGCTGACCCTGGAGCAGGGGTCTCACTCAGAGTCTCTCGCTGCGTGGATGGGGGATCGCACCACTCTGTTTTCGCGGCATCGCCAGGAGATCGGATGTCCCTAAATCCGCCGGGAATTTCCTTCACCGAGAGCCACTCCTTGATCTGCTGGTGGGATGCATCCGGCAAATTCACGAATCTCAGCCCCGCTCTGTTCCCCGGATCTTTTTTCCAAGCTACTTGGCCGCTAGCTTCGAAGTGTCGCTCGGTTTCGCGCATTTCGAACCCAAGGGCGATCAGCTCGCCGGTCAGCATAGGCCCTACTATATCCACTGCCAATCCGCCTTCACTGATGTCGTAAAGGAGACCGCCGCTGTTCGAACCCAGCACGACATATATCGGCGAGTTGATTATTTGCCGAGCGTGGCTACGACGGTTGCCGATCATAGAGACCTTCTTCCCCTTTACCTCACTTAGTTGGCGCGAGGCTTCTTTCTGGTAGCCTTCTTGAGGCCCCGGTTCTCATGACTTTGAAAAAACCTAGTCGCCCGGCGAAGTAGGTTTTCAAATTCGCGGTCACGGCGGGGATTGCTTTGGGCACGGGGCTCATAGGCGTATAACACAGGAACCGTCCTTGATCTCAATCTTCTCGTTCGGGTTAAGCGGGAATCTCCCAGAGGCTCCAATGCAAAACAGTGGCCGTCTATCAGCCTGGGTTATCTTGCTGAAAAATAAAGGCTTGTAGGAATTCACCTCGTCACAGCCCTGGATGAAGATATGGAATGAGTCTCCGATTAGAGACAGCCAACCAAACGCCCTGCATCCTCCAAGGCCTCTCGCTCAAGAGACAACTGGAAAGGAAGACACCGGCGGAGGCTGGCTTTCCAGCGGCTTCAATCGACGGGATTCTGTGGTTATGCTAGATGAGATCAGCACAGAAGCGAAGCAGACCCGCACGCTTCTCCATACCACGCTGGGACACTTACGCCCCTCGCATTCGACACCCGGGAAGTGAGCGCGAGTGTGCCGCCATGCCTGTGGCGAACCGGGACAAGCTGGTAAGAGAACAGGGACCGTCAGCCCCCAGGCTGTAGACCACACAATCGGGCAACCTCTGCCATTATCTTTTTGGAATCCGGTAATTGCGAAATTGCGTACACCCCACAAAAGTGTAGTAAAGGAGAGCAAAGAAGTCTCCTCGCCTGGAGGTGGGGTCATGACCATAGAAAGGCCAACAGTTAATCACCAGCCCGCAAGGATTGAACATCGAAGAAGCAAGCGCTTCCCCATCGTTGTTCCCACAGAAGTGAAGTGGCATAGCCCTGGAGGAGTGAGCGTCAAAGAGACTGCCCAAGCTGAGGAAGTCAACGCACAGGGAGGGTTGCTTCGCATGGAAACATTCCCGAATGTCGGAGAGGTGGTCGAATTGACGAACCTTCTTTCCGCCGAAGCAGCGCAGGCACGTGTACTCGGGATACGTCGTTCCACAGAGAGCGCAGCACCGGGGGTCGCAGTCGAGCTTTTTGTTCCGAGTGAGACGTTTTGGGGTGTGAATTTCCAACTAAAGAGAAACACAACTGAACTTCTCAAACTCGGACAAGCCTTGCAGGCAGGCGGCATAGACCTGCGGGTGCTCAGAGAATTCCGCGACGCGGTGGACCAAATCCGCAAGATCGCCTGGGCCGTCGAGGAATGGGAGGAACGTCCCCTTCAGCGCCAGAGCCCCGAGACGATCCTCTCGTTTCTCACTGCCGAGCGCATCCGCTGCGCCACCTATCTCTGTAATGAACTGGCCTCCGAATTGGAAGCCAGTGAAGTGTCCTTCGGAACCAAAGGAATTGCCGAATTTTACCGGGCTGTTGATCGTGCATACCAGAGTTTGGAGCGTCCGTTGATGTACCGGGAAACCGGATAGCAGCCGCGCCGAGGACTCGGCATGTCTGTCCAAGGGTAGCGAAGTCTCCCGTGATCAATCCTGAGCACCGACGCAGTCAGCGGTTGCTCCTAGACTTGCCCCTTATCGTTCGAGGAGAATCCGGACCACCCGCGGGGAAAAGAATCTAAAGGTCTAGCGGCCGAACACCAGGACGACAAAGGTATTCGGCAGGACCGTGGGGCGGGGGCGTGGTTGCTCGGGAGTTGGCGGAGAAGGCGGCCCAAACTCTGCGGTTATCAGAAAGACGTTGTGTGTTCTTGAGTCGAGAGCCATCGTTCGGGCGCCGCGCTGCGTTCCTACGTTTTCCAAAACGCTGAATTTGTCCGGTGAATCCTCATGAACCACGGTAAGGGTGCCGTCACCGTTCGAGCTGAAAGCAAATTGCGTTACAGGATCAAAGGAGTTTGCGTCCACGCCGCGCCCAATCGGCACTGTAGTGACCACCTTACCGGTGTCCGCGTCCATGATCACCATGATCTGATTGTGGCAGCCGGCGAAAAGCCGTCGGTGATCCAGGTCAATGGCCAAACCACTCGGCTCCTCACACGGAGCCATCTTCCAGCGGGCCACGATCTCCATCTTTCGCGAATCGATTACCAGTTCTTCTGCCTTGTCTTCTAGATTCACGTAGAGCCGCCCTCGTCCATCTGCCACAGCAAACTCGGGCCGTCCACCCAAAGCGATCGTGCCGGCAACCGTGCCCGCGGAGGCGTCAATCGCGGTGCAATTGTTGCCGCGGCCATTCATGGTGAAGACACGCCGACTGGCGGGGTCGTAAAGAATTGCGTCGGGGTTGGCGCCGGTCGTTTTCGTCTGTCCCAGCTCCTTCAGGGTCTTCAAATCGAAGATGGTGACACTCCCCGCGGTGCCGTTGCTCGTAAAACCCCGGCTCAGTTCCCGGGCCAGAGCGATGCCATGCACCCCCGGCGTGTTCTGGATCTGGCCCACGATGGTGCCTCGGTCCACATCGATGACAATGACGCGGGTAGCCCGGGCAATATAGAGTCTCCGCGAAGCGTCATCGAATGACAGGTAGTCCCAGCCGCCTTCACCGCCGACCGGAATCTTTTTGACCAGGTGGTAGCCCGACCCCGCTGCCAGGACGATGCTTATTCCAATCAGCAGAAAACCCGAGGTCAATACCAGAAAACGCCGGGAGAGAAGAAGACGGCGCACTCGTTAGCTCCCTTCCTTACAGTTTGGCGCATGGTAAGCCCCCATGTACGCCGACGTCAAGCGCCCATGCCTGGGTGATGCTGTGTTAGAGTTTGGCCTAAGTTTCTCGCTTAGGCGAAGCGTTTGAGGCAGGCGTGGGAGAGGTTGCGAGATAAACCAAAGCGCAGGGTCGATTTCCGTGTCATCGAGCCGGAAAGCCAGACACGACACTTCCGTATCTGAGCGAACGTGAGGTATGGGTTCGAGAGCATCACTCGGTCCGCGACACAGAGCTGGACTAGTCGTCGGTAGCCTGGCGCTGGCGGCCATCTCATTGAGTGGTTGCCCCCGGCGCCAAGCCTCCCAACCTGACCAGCGCGTAACACTTGCCTTCAAGCATGCCCAGCATCCTCGATATGCCTTCCTCACGGAGCTCATCCAGCGCTTTGAAGCGGAGAACCCCGGGATTCGTGTCCGGGAGGAGATTCTTCCTGCGAGTACGGACGAGCAACATCAGTTCTACGTCATCAACCTTGCTGCCCGCGCCGCTGATTTCGACGTCTTGGACATGGACGTGATCTGGGTGCCGGAGTTTGCGCGCGCTGGCTGGTTGATGGAGCTGACTCCGGGCGTCACCGAAATCGAGCGGGCGCCGCTGTTTCCGGCTGCCCTGCGAGCTGACTGGCTCGAGGAAAAACTCTATGCCGTGCCGTGGTTCGTGGATGCGGGCGTGCTCTATTATCGCAAGGACCTGCTTGACAAGCACGGCTTCCTACCTCCCCAGACTTACCCAGAGCTTCTCGAAACGGCGCGAAGCGTATTGACAGCGGAGCGCGACCCAAAGCTCACGGGATTTATCTGGCAGGGGAAGCAATATGAAGGCTTGGTCTGTTCGGCACTTGAATTTATTCGCGGTAACGGCGGCGACCTGCTCCGCGAAGGCGGTCGGCCGGCGCTCACCGAGCCACCCACACTCGAAGCTCTGCACTTCATGAGCGATATGGTGCGTCGCTATGACGTGACGCCCCCGCTGGTGACAACTCTGAATGAAGAGGCCAGCCGCCACATCTTTCAGTCGGGACGAGCGATCTTCATGCGGAACTGGCCATACGCGTGGCCTCTCTTGCAGCAGCCCGGTTCCAGGGTTGCGGGACGCATCGGGATGACCCTTGTTCCGCACTTCCCAGGTCACACCAGTACGCCTACGCTCGGGGGTTTTCATGTGGGGGTCAACGCCCGCTCCCCCCACAAAAAAGAGGCTCTTGCTTTTGTCAGATTTCTGCTTCGCTACGACGTGCAGAAACAGATTCTATTAAAGGTGGGTGTTTTGCCTGCACACAGGCAGGTTTACGATGATGCCGAGGTGCGTCAGAAGCTTCCACAAATCTCAGAGCTTTTACATTCATTGCAGCAGGTTGAGCCCCGCCCGGCGACGCCGTACTATATGATGATCTCGCATATCCTGCAGCCGGAACTGAGCGCCGTGGTTGCCGGGATTCGTCCGCCAAAACAGGCCATGCGCTCTGCCGAACTGCAGATCGAGCATCTTCTGGGACTGCTATGAGGGCATCTTTCCGCGAGCGTCTCGGACGGTTTGGACTCCTCGGGCCTGCCGTGGCCTATGTGGCAAGCGTTGCGGTGATACCGGTGGTCTTTACACTCTGGCTGAGCCTTCGGAAGCAAATGCCGATCTTCGGCATCTCGCAATTCGTGGGCTTGCAAAACTATCTTTTTCTGATGAGAGACGCGCGCTTCTGGGGGGCTGTTGGCCACACCGGGTACTTTGTTCTCGTTGCCGTGACACTCGAGTTGACCTTGGGGCTGGCCATCGCGCTATTGCTGCACCAGAAATTCCCCGGGCGAGGTCTGGCACGGGCGCTCGTGCTCATCCCCTGGGCTGTACCTAGCGTGGTTGCGGCACGCTTTTGGGAATGGACCCTGAATGCCGACTTTGGGGTGCTCAATTTCCTATTGAGAACGAGAATCAACTGGCTAGGCGACCCGTTCTGGGCGATGCATGCCGCTATCCTGGCCGATGTTTGGAAGACTACGCCGTTCATGGTGCTGTTGCTACTCGCGGGTCTCCAGGTGATTCCTGAACACCTTTATCGCGCCGCGCGCATCGACGGCGCCAATTCCTGGCAAGCATTTCGACATATAACCTTGCCGCTGCTCAAGCCGATCATCCTACTCGCACTGCTTTTCCGCACGATGGATGCCGCGCGTGTCTTTGACCTGATTTACGTGCTCACTGGCGGAGGTCCCGGGAATCAAACAGAAACGCTCGTGATCTATGCTTACAACCTGCTCTACCGCACCCTGCAGTTCGGCTACGGTTCATCAGTCGCAGTCGCCACGTTTTTCTTCATCGTACTGCTAAGCCTGGCCTACCTGCGCGAGCTACGCCGGACGTGGCAGATGCGCGAGTAAGGCCCAATGCAGAATGCTCTGATCCTTCGGCGTCTTCTATTGTTTGCCGCGCTGGGTTTGATACTCAGCTTTGTCTTGGCCCCTTTTGCCTGGCAGGTCATCACCGCGCTGAAGCCTACGGCCCAGTTGGCTGAGCTTCCACCGCTGCTGCCGGCGCACCCCACTTGGCAGAATTTCGGGACCGTCCTCGGGGCGCCGGGCTTCTGGCGCGCGTGCTTGAACAGCGCGATCGTCGCGTCTCTCACGGTGTTCCTGGCCTTTGCGCTCGGGGTTCCGGCCGCCTATGCGCTGGCCAAACTGCGGCTGCGCGGAGCCCAGCTTGTTCTCACCACGTTGCTTTGCTTTTCCATGTTCCCGGCTATTGCCAACGTGGCTCCGCTGTACCTGTTGTTCATCCGCCTGGGTATCCGAGACAGCGCGCTTGCGGTGGTCATTGCTCACTCGGTGTTTGCCATCCCATTCGCCATCTGGACCTTGACAAGTTTCTTCAAAGAGATTCCCGACGATCTCTACCGGGCCGCACGAGTGGACGGCTGCTCGCACTTGGGCGTTCTGCGACACGTTGTGTTACCGCTTGCTTCACCGGGGCTGCTGAGCGTAGCGTTGCTCGTATTCATCTTCTCCTGGAATGAATTCCTCTACGCGCTGACTCTGACGGCAAGCGAACGTTCGCGCACTCTGCCGGTAGCGATCGCCCTTTTCCCCGGGTTGCACGAGATTCCCTGGGGCGAGATTGCCGCCGCGTCTGTTCTTGCCACCGTCCCCACAATCTTGCTGATGCTTGTTTTCCAGAGGCGTATCGTCAGCGGTCTCACTACCGGCGCCGTTAAAGGTTGACACATGGATCTACGGTTGGAGAAGCTCACCAAGCGCTTCGGAGACCAGTTGGCGGTGGAAATTCCCTCGCTGACGATCGACGACGGGGAGTTCTTTACATTTGTCGGGCCGAGCGGTTGCGGAAAATCCACCACGCTGAACCTGATCGCCGGATTGGAGCAACCCAGTGCAGGAGCCCTCTGGCTGGGCGATCGCTTACTCAACGACCTCCCACCCCAAAAGCGTGATGTGGCTTTCGTTTTCCAGAGTTACGCCCTCTACCCACACCGCACCGTTTTCCAGAACCTGGCGTTCCCGCTTGAGCTGGCTGGTCTCCCTCGAGAAACAATCGGCCGCCGAGTTCAAGAAACGGCCTCTCTGCTCGGATTGACTTCGTTGCTCGACAAACGCCCGCGGCAACTTTCAGGCGGTGAGCGGCAGAGGGTCGCGGTAGGCCGAGCGATTGTGCGGCAGCCAAGACTCTTCTTATTCGATGAGCCGTTATCCAACCTCGACGCGCCTCTGCGGGTGCAAATGCGGAAAGAGCTGAAACGATTGCACCGGCAGCTTGGCACCACGTTTATCTATGTCACGCACGATCAGGAAGAGGCCCTGTCCCTTTCCGACCGCATCGCGGTGATGCAGGGTGGAACAATCCAGCAGTGCGGGACACCCGGCGAAATCTACGACAAGCCCATAAACAGGTTCGTCGCCTCATTCTTCGGCGCGCCACCGATGAATCTCCTCGAGTGCGAAGTGCAGATTGTGGAAGACGCCGCCTGGGCTTCCCTTGCGGGGAGGCGCCTCCGTTTGCAAGGCCTGAACGTGCCCCCGGCCGGAATGCACTCGGTAATTTTGGGCGTTCGCCCGGAGCACCTCCGATTAAGCCGCGACCGCTTGGCGGAGAGTTGGCGGGCAAGAATCACCATGATTGAATTGCACGGCGGTCAAAGCCATCTGGAACTGGAGCTGGATGGGATTTCTCTAGCGGCCGTCGCCGACCCTGAGTCTGGCTACCATCCTAGGGACGAGATCTGGGTGGGAGTGAGCAGTGATCAAGTCCACATTCTCGATTCGCAGACTGGAGTCCGTCTCGGACCTGCGTGAATTGAATCGGCTACCTCTGGGAGTCGCCGAGCTCGAAACCGGGCGGGCGTTCGTGAGGTCAGCGACATTCGTTGCTGGGTTTTTCTCCTCCAAATAAGAGTTCATCCGGAAGCGTTGCCAAGCCGACATGGCGACCGGAAATCGAGTGACCAGCGTGCCGTGTTCATCATGCGGAGCACTCTCTCGAAGAACTCCCGCGGCAATATTTCACGGAGATTGAACAGGCTCCTCCGCCAGAGACCCCGCAGGTCGGTCCATTGGCAATCCTGTCGCCGATGCTACAGATAAGTCACTCATCTCGAGCATGGGGATACAAAGAACGTTTTCTGGGCAGCTTTGGTTGGGCCGGCTTGCCCGCGAATCAAGCGTGGACCCCCGCCGAACAGCGGCTAGTGCGAAACTCATCAGCCGCGGTGGTAGTGCGCTTGTCGGAAACGCCGGCTTTTCTCGTAAATAGTTCAAAAAGGCTTCGCGAGTACACTCGCTTGCGAGATCTTTGTTCCCCAGAAAAAGGTAGCAAAACCTGAACACGGATGCATTCCAGCGGTCGTAGAAGGCTTTGACTTCATGGGCCTCGCTGAAGGTAGGACTCTGTAGCTTTTCCCCGTCCTCGCGCATTGCGCGCAAGATGACTCGATGAACATCCGAGGGACGGCACGCGCAAGGGATAACATCAAATGCGCCGTGCTGGATCGCATCGAGGTATCCGTTCCCGTCCTCCGCGGGAGAAGTCACCACCACGCGGGCTTTCGATTGGAGAAGGCCCACTGCGCCGAGCACGTCGCGAAAGCTGCCATCCGCCAACCGGTCTTCGCAAAAAACCATGGGAACAGCCCGACGAGCGAGGATCGCCTTGGCTTTGCCAACGGTGGAGGAACAGATGGGCTCAAACCCCCATTGGCTGAGAATGCTTGCCAGTCTTCGGCAAGTTTCCAGGCCTGCGGCAGCAATCAGAACCTCCCAAAGAGCAGTCATGTGCGCCTCCTCTCCGCCGGTCCGCCGTAATCAAGAAAGCAGGCGAGGCGACGCCCAGTTCGTCGAACATTCGCATTCGCCTCGCCCGCTAGGATTCACCTCCTCGGTTAGCCTTTGGGCCGAATTGTTACAGGCTCGGCCAGTTTGAATGTTAGGGACGTCTCAGGCGGTAGTCGGATGTCTTTCTTGCCAGTTAGAAAGGCCACCGCGGTTCCGGCGCCCGCTCCCACGGGCCCCCCGATCAGCGCGCCCTTGCCGCCGGCGGCGATGGCACCGACAACCGTTCCTGCGCCGGCGCCGCCACCGATCAGAGCGATGTTCCGTTTCTTGTGGTCGCCGCCCCTACGAAAGGCTGAAGTGGTCCGGAGCGGATAGTTTTCGCCGCTCACTTCAACCGACACAAGCTCCAGGTGCAGCCGGGCCACACCCTTCAGCCTTCCTGACTTGTGTGATTCCACCACGAGCCCCTTAGCTTGGGCGCCCTGCGGGATAACTGTCTTGCCTTCGACAATGACTGGCTCCGACACTGTCGCTTCAAAGTGATCCCCCGATCTGCTCTGGTTACTCGCCAAGGCCTGATCCAGGGTCACATGAATCGGCGTCGCCGCAGGTAGTGTCACTCGGTCTGAGCGGACCGCATAAGTGGCGCCGGCCAGTCCGAGCGCCACCGTGACCAGCAGCGCGCTGCCGATCAGGACATAATTTCGTCTGCTCAGATGCATAAACACCTCCCTGTCGAGTTGGGGCAGGCCAGCTACCAAAAGTTGTCCCGCTAAGTTATTCAAGAATGAGAAGTTTTGCATCTCAGGCATCGGCTGACATGGCAAGGACTCCAAGTGTCGAGTAAATTCGGGGTACTAGAGCCTGCGGGTAAGAGCCCGGGGGGACGCGCTGGCGGATTCGGGAGGCGTTGAAAGCTGCATGCCCCTCAGTCACTTCGGAGTGCCAGTCCCGCTGAGCGGCACAACGTGTGGGCTGCCCTCGGCGTTATCCGTGACGGTGATCTGCGCGGTCTTGGCTCCGGCCGATGTGGGCGCAAAGCTGACTGTGATCGCACAACTGGCGCCCGCCGGCAGTTGTCCCGCGTTGGCGGGGCAGGTCGTCTTCGCGGTCACCAGAGTGAACTCGCCGCTGTTCTCCCCCGTGATCACGATGTTGCCGGTGATGCTCAGCGTGAGGCTGCCGGTGTTGGCCAGTATGACCGTTTGTGCCTGGCTGGTTGATTCCAAAGGTTGATTGCCGAAATTCAGGCTCACGGGTGCGAGGTGCACGCCAGGAGCAGCCGGCGTGCCGTTGCCGCTGAGCTCCACGCTGTGCGGGCTACCAGAGGCATTGTCCGCGACGTTGAGTGTCGCGGTTTCTGTGCCGGTAACGGACGGTTTGAAGATCACGTCAATCGAGCAACTGGCGCCCGCCGGCAGAGTCGCTGGCGCGACCGGACAGTTATGGGTCTGCGAAAAATCAGCGCTGTTGACCTCGGTTACGGTGATGCGCGTGATCGTCAATTCGGCGGTGCCGATGTTCATCAGCGCGATCCTGCGCGGGACGCTGCTCGTGCCCAGGGCCTGGTTGCCGAAGTTAATGGTCGTGGGCGTGAGAGTCACCATCGGGTCTGCGACCCCGGCCGTCACGGGGAAGCTGACGCCGGCAAGCGTGACCAGGAGCACTAATTTCATTGCGAGCGCATGAGGGAAGAGCTTGATCATCTCCCGTGTCCTTTCACTTTCCTGTTCGGCTGGCACGAATTAGGATAATCCAGTTCAATAGCTCTAGTCCATGATTCCAAGCCTAGAAGCTGATTTCTGCCGGACCATGGCGAGGCTTGACAACCTGCCAGCCACGGCACTAAGTTGCGTCCCATCTACCCTCCCATTCCGAAAGCGAAAGGAGACTGAGATGCGCCGAGCATTATTCTTGGTGGCGATAGTAAGTCTGGCGGTCTTCACTCCTAAAGCCCAAGATCCCGTGAAAGTAGCGGGGGACATTTACAAGGTGATTGTCGAGAACGACAGCGTTCGCGTCTTGGACGTGAATATTGCGGCGGGGGCAAAGACTGCGATGCACTCACATCCCGATTTGGTGGCTGTCGTACTTGAGCCGAGCACGATCAGATGGACTCGGCCTGATGGCCAGTCCGAGCAATCGGGAGCCGGGTTTACCCGAGGCAGCTCGCGATACATGGCGGGCGAGACTCACATCTCGGAGAATATTGGCACGACTTCGGCGCACGTTATCCTAGTCGAATTTAAGAAGCCAGCGCCGACTCCGGGCCGTAATCCATCGCTGCCCGCACCTTACAACAAAGTGGCGGAGAATCCGCACTCGAGCGTATTTGAACTCAGGGTGGAGCCCGGCGGGAAAATAGCGAAGCATACGCACGGCGATTACGTAACCGTCTCGCTGACCGATGCAACAGCGGAGACCACCGATGAGCAAGGCAAGAAGCAAACAACGAATTTCAAGAAAGACGCCGCGACATTTCGAGGCCCCGCAACGCATTCAGGGGTGAACACGGGCCAGACGCCAATGTACTTGATTACGGTCGAACTGAAGTAAAGAGTTCTGGGCCTCACCTGGGCCGTACAATTCGTCACTAGATGCACCGAACAGTCGTCATCTTCCTAGTTCTTGTCGAGTCCGCCGAATGGCGTCCGCGTCGAAATCGAACTGATCGCCTTGGCTTAGTGGCCGCTTTCCAACGCCTGCCGGCCGGGGCAACAAATGGATCAGAGAAACTTCGCCCGGCTAACGTTTTTGTTGACGACGAAGATGCGAAGGTTGTTGCTCTTGGGATCTGTGGGAAAGATGAAAAAGCCGAACTTCTGAGGATTGTATGCGTCCGTTGTCCCCACCAGGGTTTCGCCATCGCTGAAGGTGATTTCAAGCTTCCGACCGGACTTGGGCGATCCCGCAAATACGGTTTCCTTGTACTCTGGGCTTCCGCTGAGGTCCTTCACGAAGAAAACCGCCTTGAGGTCTTTCAGCTCGACGTGTGTTCCCCGGTCTCGGAGCGGATCCGCTTCAGAAAAAAGCCGAAAGCTGTCCTTCATCGCGGAAAAGTTGTAAATGTAGCCCTTCAGTCGATGCCCATCCAAGTAGGCAATGACAGCCTTATTTCTGTTCTCTGGGGTTTTTGGCGGCGTCGACATCACGTTATCACTTCAACTGGAATTTCCGATTTCAACTTTATTTTCGCGCAAGACCATAAGGCAGCTACCCTCTCGTGTCAATCTCGGATCGCCATGGCCGCAGTTAAGTGGGTCGCCGCGGCGATCGGCTCGTTTAGCCGCTCCGCTGGCTGGCTTGGTCTGGCTCTCGCCTCCGACCGGCCTCGCCGCTGATGCTTCTCCCCACTGAAGGGATTGGAATGCCCTCACGTTAAGAGTGCCGCAGCCCGTATTCTTCATGGTTCCAGTCAGTTCAGGGGTATTGGGGTACAGGAGCCGTGAACTCATCCCCTCTCAGGGCATGCTAGTGGCAGTAGTGGTGGAGTTGCGAGAGCGTTAGTAACCAGTCTAGAGCTCTGGGTTCGCAGAATTCGCGGTTGACCTCAATGCAGCAATAACTTTTTCGTGCGGTTCTTTGGATTGGCAGATGGCCTGAGCAGCAGCGAGTGGTACCTTTACACAAGCTCGTGGGGAGTCCGTGTCCGAGACTGTTCTAAACGGCGTTCCTGAAGGACGGAAGCGGCGTACCACTCGTATCGCTCAGACTCTGCCCATGAGAGTCACAGGGGCCGATTCGCTCGGCCGCTCTTTTCGGGAACGGACCTACACTTCGGTGGTCAACTGCCACGGGTGTAACTATATGTCCAAGCTGAAGATCAACCGAAACGCCGTGGTCAACCTGGAAATCCCGAATCCTGCAGTGAAGCCGGAGCAGCCTTCTGTGCGGGCGCGCGTGGTCTCCATCCGAGAACCGTCGCCGCAACAGGAATACTTTCACATTGGTGTGGAGTTCGAAGTCCCGGGCAACGTCTGGGGCATCAAGCGTCCACCTGACGATTGGTTGCGATTTCTCGAGCGTAGTGGCGCGGGAAGCTCCGCCCTTCCGGCATACCCACCGGTTTCGGTGCCCGCGACGTCGCTGACGCCCGCATCTATATCCAACGACGGGCTAGGCGAGCGCACCCACGCCGCCGGGACGAGGCTGGCTCCTTCTCCGGGGCAGCCGATGGCAGGACTGTTGGGCGAGTTGCTGAACCACATTCAAGATACGGTTTCCAAAGTCGCGGCAGCGGCGGTTGGCATGGAAACCGGCCGACTTCTGGACGAACTGCGCGCGCAACTTCAGGAAGCCGAGAAAAACCTTGAAGCCGTGGCAGGGTCACACCGCAACACGTTCGAGAAAGCTCTACAGCAATCCATTCTGGAATCCGAGACACGGATGGAAGAGAGAAGTGGCCGGCTAGGGAAGCAATTCGAACAGGCCATCCGCGGCATGATGGCCAAGTCGCTGGAAGAACTGGAGCGAAAAAGCGCGGGGGCCACTGACGGGGCTGCCGAAAACCTTCAGATGCTCTCGAAGCGCTTTGAGAAACAGGCCCGGGACAATCTGCAGGCAGCGTTCGAACTCGCCTCCGAGGAAGCCACAAACCGGCTGCAAAAAAAAGCCGCAGAAATCTTGCAGCTCTTTATCCACGAGCTAGAGAACCACAGGCGTAGCCACCTCGAACAGATCGGCAGATTAACCGCCGAACTTGGCACGGAGCTCGTGAATCGCTCTCGCGGCTAGTTGAAGCGTTGAAGGAGCACCTACAGCGCGCTGAACAGCTCACTGCCCCGCGGTAACGTTTCCAATTGCTCGAGTTCAGCCAGGGGTATCGGGCAGATAGCCCTGATTTCATCCCTTCTCAGGGCGTGCCAGGGATAGCAGCAGTGGTGGGCCCTAGGGGACGATTTTAGAACTCTGCCGCTGAGTCAGATTGTGGCTGGCATTCCACACTTTGACGAGCTTATTCTGCGCTGACTCCACGCAGCGACCCGATTCGTCCTGTCTCTACCCTGGCCGAAATGTCCATTCCAGGGGTTTTGGCAGCCCCAACCCGCGGGTGACAAGCGCGATCCTGTCAGAGCCCAATTGCGTGCTCGGAAGGAAATGTTTTCCACACGTTTGCCGCACAGTTTCCGAGAAGCGCGTTTGTCGGTACTAACCCAACGAGCGAGCTGATAACGCATTATAAAAGGGCGCCCATTTTATAATGCGTAATCCATCGCAGCGAGGGGCAGCGTACAGACCCGGATCTAAAGCCCTTGAACTGCGATACAGTGCCTAACCCCGCGCCGGAAATGTAAACCGAGAGGCCCCTATGTCTGGCGTGCCAGCAACGGGTGAGAGCGGCGTCGCCAGCCAGGAACGCGTCAGCTTGGTTTGCACGGACCTTGTGCTTCCAGAAACCAACGTTATCTTCCTACGACGAACAGGTGACCGTCGTTTTGTGAGTAGATCCTTCCTTTGGAATCCATCGAGGCCGGCGTATAGGCTGCTTCGAGGGCCAATTGCTGGAAGATGCGTTGCAGGAAGACGCCTCCCTGTCCAATTGCATACAGGTTTCCGTCCTCGCTGTTGGCGTATACCACGCCGTTGGCATCCACGATTACTGCGTTGATACACCACTCGAAACCATCTGGATGGTTGGAAACGCACGTCACGGAGCCGTCAGGGTTCAACGTGCAGCTCTGCGTGTTGGTGCTCTGGAAGCTCCACTCGACGTTCAGGTTGGGGTCGAACTGCTTCACGAAGAACGACTGCGGGCCCAGCGTCTGCGCCGCGCTTCGTTCGGGGCACCAGTTGGGATCGTCGCAATAGCTCCCGAACCCGGGGCCGCCATAGTGATTGTCTTTGAAGATCACCGAGTAGGTCCCATCGTGGGGATAGATGGCCGGAGTGTTGTCCCAGCCAAAGTTGAAGGAGTTGAGAAAATCCCCGTTGGCGCTGAAATGCATCTCGTGTCCCTGGGCGAAGTTGTAGCGGGTGTAAGCGCCAAAGAAGATGCTGCCATCGGGTGCGATGGTCGGCGACGCGGAAGAATCATCCAGCACACGGCCCGGCGGCGGTTCATTGGTACCTGGATCAACGCCGAAAGTGGCCCCCGCGGTGCATCCGCCGTTGGCGTTAGCGCCGCCCGGATTGCCGATAGGGAAGCTCACGCCGCAGCCATCATTGAGCCGTCCACGCAAGGAGGCCGCCCACTTGCCGGTCAGATCGGGATTCAACGCAATCAGGTAATTGTAACGGCTGACAAAGTGCGCCCTGCTGACCGTGTAAATCGTTCCGTCGGGCGCAATAGCAGGAGCGATGTTCATTGCTGCGCGCTCCGTACCGCACGCCCTGGTGGGAGGATTGGAATTGGGCTGCGGCGGCCATGGCAAAAACTTGGGCGAGAACGAAACATTGCAGCGGTCGTTGGCTCGTGGCACCGGATCACCCAGGATCGTCGCCTGAGACAGCAACGTGGTGTAACTGACCATGCTGATGGAATCGTCCGAGCCGACTTTGACCAGCCAGGAATTGACCACATCGTTGGTGTAAAAGCTCTGGGTCGGAGGGGTGGAAATCTGGATCACATTGTAAAGAATATTCCCCTGGCCGTCCGTGCTCAGCGGCGATGCGGTGTAGGTGTTGGGGTCGATGGTAGTTCCGAATGGATTGATGCGTTTTATCACTGCTCCGTTGGTCTTGTTGATTTTGAAGATTGTGCCCCCTCGGCCGGGATCGTACAGAAAACCATTGGCCAGCACCGCGTGGTATACGGGCTCCCAGAAATCATTCGATGATCCGGGGGCAAACCAGTCCGTGTCGAAGGTCCAAACCTTGACGAACGTATTGCCCTGCCACGTGTATTTGTTCTGGTGCCATTTTTGGGTGCTGTAGGTGTTGTTGCTGTAGGTGCCGTCCTTGGACTCGATGAACACGTCATTGCCGTCTATCAGCGGCACTTGGTAGTGGACGTCCAGCCCGCGTTGAGCATTAGGGTCAGCTCTTTCTCCCGCAACGTTAAAATCGTAAACGATGTTCACCAGGATCTGGCCCAGGGGCTGGCCGGTAGTCTTGCTCAGAAACTCCGTGTGTTGAGGGTTTAGCGCCCACTGGGGCCAATCCTGCGCCCCGAGCTTCACGGGCAGGAAAACAATCAGGGCTGTCAACAGGCAAAGACTAAAGTTACGCCAAACCGAACGCATTTTTCGCCTCCTTCGCTCTTCTGTATTGAATTCGGCTTTCATTCATTCGGGAAACGCAATGGTTCCCACGTGCACACTGGCCGGGGGCGCTGCACTTTCAGAAGAGACCAGTGAGTATACACCCCCGTCGCCGGCCATTCGCAAGCTCGATTGTTTCGCTGTCAGGCAGGGAAATAAGGAGGCTCTCCGCCATATAGAATGCCTGGCACCCTCAGAACTCTTTCGCGCGCGGGGGAACAGATGGTGGCTGGATTGTCGGCAATCCAGAAGTGTGCGCTGAGCAGCGCGTTGTTCTGGAGGGTTAAAGTCCCTCTGGCGCTCAAATGAGGGGCGCCATATCCAAAAGCGGGGGGTAATAGCCTCGCTGGCCGGAGAAAGCAGAAGGTATGGAGATGTCTAAACGGGCACGAAAGCGAAAGCTGGATACAGCCAAGACGGACCTGGAGCCGCTGCTTGCCGTACTCTGGAGGGCAGGGTGTCCACCGTAAGGTGGAAATCCGAAGGGCATGAGGAGAAGTGCCGGGCTGCAATCGATGGGGGCAATCCCCAAGATGAACCGGTCGGCCAAAGGTGGGGCAAGGTCGAGTCTGCACTTCTGGGACGAAGGCGTTCTCATTCACCCACCGTACCAAGGTGTTTGCGGGCAGCACGGCACGGAAGAACAGCGCGTGACCTCAGGAGGACTAACAGAGTCTCCGGGTGACACCGGAGTAAGCGAACCTATAAGCAAAAGCGAAGTGGTGAGTGATGCTCTGTCAGTAGTCGGACTGTCAAATAGTACCTGAAGCGTGATGAAAGTCACGTGACCGAGCGATCGGCGGCCAGAGGGGGTCGGGGAAGGTGGCAGACGAAGGCAGGAAGGAAGAGGCGGGCAGCCAGAAGAGTAAGGATGATGAAGGTGGATCAGTTCGCTTAGCGAAAAACCCGTACATCATCGTCCAAATAGCCAATATCGCTGCCAAGGCAGGAATTGGGTGGTAAATGGCCCTTAAGACATCGCGGACGGTTGGCCAAGTCATATCGGTGATGGCGGCCAGCGTACTGCAGTCTCACGCTGGAAGTCAAAACAGAACTTGTCAATGCATCGTGCCAAAAACCGCATTGTAGAGAGTCTCGCCAAGGTGCAGAAGATTAAGCCGTCTAAGAACGCAGCCGGCCGTAGGTCAAAACCACATCCTTCTTGCAGGCTATTCCGGGCGTATCAAAGGGTCGAAGAAGCGCCTTCGGCACTCTGAAGGAATATGAACCGTCTCGATTCTGACAGACGCGCCCGGCATATTCGACGCCCTGTTGAATGGAAGTTGAGTTTATCGCAGCGATAGCCGCTCTCCCAGCGGCGTCGACAGCGAGTCTCGCCGATGGGTGGCTTCGGTGGTTGCGGCGTGGGTGGCGGCCCGGGGTCTTCTTGGAAAAGGCCGCTGACCGCTGAGCCCTGCGCCTGCTGCGCTTCTCCGCGCTATGCGTTGACGAGCACTCGGGCGGCTCGGACCATGATTAAAGCCCGCGTCCCATGCGCCTGCAACAGCCCACCGACGCGCGAGACGTTCAGTAATGGTCCGGGTACGCATCGTAATTAAATCCTGGAACTTTACAGCCATAGGTGTAGGCGGCTCCGGCCGCGGAGACGGCCCGATTCTCGGCGTCGTAGGTGTCTACAACTAAAAATCGGCCAGAACGTATCACCCGCGCGCGGGTCAAGGTGTAGCAGCTAGTTGTAACTTCGCGTCCTCGATAATAGCTTGAGCTAAGGTCGAGAGCGCGGGCTTGCCGCTGGGCACTCGAGCTTCCGCTCTAGAATCTGTAGCCTGCCGCTCAATGTCGTGTCGAATGTCGCGTGGCTGGACTTCTCCAAAGCGGGGCAAGCACTCCTCAGGTTAAGGGCTTCGACGATATGCAAGCCAAAGGAGCTAGGATAGTCGCTGCCTAAGCCATATTTATCCGTCAACACATCGATCGTCAATCCTTGATCTTTCCACAGAACTCTCTGCAGCTTGTTCACAACCTCATCTTGCTCTGGTTTTAGCTGGAACCGTAGATCGGGGTCGCGTTCGAAAGCTTCCTCGACGTTCAGTTCTCCCCACGACATACGCTCCAGGTAATGCAAAACAGATTCCGTACACGCACGGTTGCATTCCATGTCCAACAGTGCCTTTGCGACGGCCGTCCGCAGCGCTAGCGCAGACTGAGGATTCAAGGCCTCCGCCAGCCGAGCCGCAACCTGAGGGTCTTTTCGCTTCGCCAGGAGCTGCACGGCAAGATCCTGGCGCCTATCGAGGAATGTTCGCCGCGGGGAGGCGATGCACAGAAGAAGTTCGGTTGCCTCTTCACCGTGAAAACTGGCCAGTTGAACCACGGACGTATGGGCTTCCGAGGTTCCTCCCCACAGAACAGTGTGATAGAGCTTGATCATCCGATGATGACGATAGACGAGGAAAAATAGACCAGCAACGACCGCCACAAGCAATGCGAGCCAGAACTTTTTTCGCCGTATTGGAAGTGATTTCATTGAATGTGAAGTAGAATGTTTGCTGCTGCCTCCTAAATGGAATCAAGGGAGACAGTCCCAGATCTGTATCAAGCTCGGTCCCTTGCCGCCGAGCGCGTAACAAGGCAGAATACGCTTTATTGGCTTTTGAACCCGCCCGGCCCTACCTTGTCTGGTCTTGCTGGGTCCTTCTCCTTTTCTTTCTTCTTTTTCTCTTCCTCGCGTCTACGCCGATCGAGCTCCTGATCGATCTTCCGGACAAGTTCAAACATGCTCTTGCGTCTTGCAGATTCCTTAAGGGCATTCAGCTGCTGTGTTGACATGGATGAAAGGTTTAGGCTAGTCCACATTGCTTCATTCGGGTTCTGCCATGGGAGGAACCCCCGCACGATACCCCGTTTTGCATCTATTGCGGGGCTGTCGTCGCGTTTGACGTTGATCTCTGCGGTGAGGCACTCACTAGTGGACGTACTGCAGTACGCCCCTTCCCCGGTAACAGGATTTCCATAGGAACCGTTGACGGAAATAGTTGTGAACGTGACCTCCACGATGTAGCTCTCACTTCCCCCATACTGGTAGTTAACTTGGGCTTCGATACCTCCCGCGTCGGCCTCCGATCCACCCTTCATGTTTGGAAGGGGAAGGAAGTTAGTCGCCGGCCCGATCTCGTCCCACTTGGGTTGTATATACCTTCCCAAGTCGACGGTGACTGTGCGAACCTGGGTGGCCTGCGCTGCCTCAAGACCGTCGGGGTCCAAGAACTTAATCGGGTTGTTCAAGACATAAGCGTATAGGTTCCAAGTCTGAGGGTTGAGAAGCCGGGCGCTCATCCCGAGAGGGTCAGACGATAGAAAGCGGCCAATTGTACTGGAATAGTAGCGTACACCGAAGTAGTCCAGACTCGATTCGGAGTCGCGTTCTTTGGCGGTGAACTTGTAGTTGTTGCCGCTGCTGGCGACGACGGCACGTTCCCCGCCGAAGGGATAAAAGTCGGAATCATCGAGGATTGTCCCTGTGGCACTGGCCACCACCCGCGCCGTGCCCAAGTGGTCGACAAAATAATAGTTCACGTTACCGGATGAGTCGCGGCGGCCGACCCATGGATGGGGCCCTGCGCGCCTAAGCTGCGCAGTGGCGCGCTTGTTTTTTCCAACCTTCCGCAGATGCGGTTTGTTGTTCCGTCCCAGACGCATGTATCGTTGAAGAAAACGGTCTGACCATCAAGACTACCTCCAAACAAAACTATCTGTCCGCGAACAGTATCGTAAGCCAAAGCATGACCGTGCCTTGCCGGAGGACCGGTCGCCCGGGAATTTCTGCGTCCAGGTTGTTCCGTCCCACACCCAAGTATCTCCAAACGAAGTGGGAGGACCAGGAGTACCGCCGAAGAGCACTACCTGGGATTTATTTTGACCGCCCGGATAGATTGCCCTATACCCCCGAAGCCCTTCCAAGTCAACCAAATTGATCTTCGCCTAACCAGACGTTCCGCTCGAAGGGCGTGACAGATCTTCCGATCCTGTCGACGAGGCAGTGTCTGAGTTGCTGGTCGCCGAATCGTTGGGTTCTCTCGCCTGTCCCCCTTCTCCTGGTTCTCCGAGCCCAGGCCTGGAAGTTCTCCGTTACAGCGATCCGCCGCTTTCGCCTGTACCAAAAGGCTGTCGCGTTTTGATGCGGCTAAGTCTTTGTGTTTCAGTTAGGGCCGCTTAACAAGATCAAAATGCATAAACCACAGGGTTTTGCATCCTTTGTATGGGGTTGACGATATTCGATTTGAGAGCCTGCCTCCTCCAGAATTACCCCGTTCTATTCGCGGCCGCCTTCACTCAAAGGTTAGCCACGGTTGATGGAGAGAGGGAAGGGACAACCCGGGTGAGACAGGGTGAGGCAAGATTATTTCATCTCAATGCGGCTTGTCTCGTAGGGCTCGCGATTCCTGAATAAGTTGTGCCCTTCGCGCAATAGTTTCGAAAACGCCTCGGCTGGCACGGGAGGGCTAAACAGATAGCCCTGCATCTCGTCACACTGTTGCGAACGCAGGAACGCTAGTTGCTCTTCTGCTTCCACGCCCTCGGCAACTACATTCAACTTTAGGCTATGGGCCATAGCAATAATGGCGGAGGTAATCGACGCGTCATCTGGATCCGTTGCAAGGTCTCTCACAAAAGACCGGTCGATCTTTAAGGTAGCGATCGGAAGGCGCTTCAGGTAGGCCAGCGAAGATGAGCCGATGCCAAAATCATCTATTGAGATTCGTATCCGAATGGCCCTCAATTCGTTCAGGGTTCTCGCACCCAATTCACCATCGCTTATCGCCATGCTCTCGGTGATTTCCAGTTCCAAGAGCTGGGGAGCAAGACGAGTTTCCTTAAGCACTTTTTTGATCAGCTCTTGTATGTTCTCGTACTCAAACTGGCGTGAGGAAAAATTGACCGTCACGCGGAGCCCTGAATACCCATCAGCTTGCCAAACCATGGCTCGGGCACAGGCAGCCTGCAATACCCATTCGCCAATGGGTCGAATCAGGCCGGTTTCCTCTGCCATCGGGATGAACTCTCCGGGAGAAACGAAGCCACGTTGTGGATGCTGCCATCGCAAGAGAGCCTCTGCACCGGTGATACTGCCGGTCTGGAGCGAGATAATGGGCTGATAGTGAATCGACAACTCGTGGTGGTCGATGGCCCGTCTGAGATCCGACTCCAGGTGCAAGAGCGTCACTGCGCGGGCATGCATGTTGCTGTCAAATATCTCATAGCGTGCCCTCCCTTGCGCCTTGGCGCGATACATCGCTGCGTCGGCATCGCGCAGAAAGTCTTCCGGCCTTGCATAGTCTGTCTGACCCATAGTGAGACCGATGCTCGCGGTGGTGAAAACCTCGTGTCCGTCCAGGTTGAAAGGCGCCGCTAATGCCTCCTTGATCCGCTCAGCCACGCGAATCGCGCCGCTGATCTTCTTAACATCAACGAGGAGGAAGGCAAACTCGTCGCCCCCAAAGCGCGCGACCGTATCCCCGGGGCGCAGGCACCGCTTCAACCTTTGAGCCATTGCGACCAGCAGCTCATCTCCAATCGTGTGCCCAAGGCTATCGTTGACGACCTTGAAGCGATCGAGGTCCAGAAAGAGTACGGCAAATAAACTGGTCCCTGGCCGTTTTGCGCGTCCGAGCGACAACCCCAAGCGGTCCATGAACAAGGCGCGGTTTGGCAGGCCCGTCAGCGCATCGTGAAAGGCATCATGTAGCAATCGTTCCTCGGATGCCTTACGCTCGGTGATGTCGGTCTGCGACCCAGCGATGCGAGAGGCCTGCCCTTCTGGATTCCGAACTGCGAGCCCCCGGGCGAACATCCAGCGATAGGTTCCGTCCTTATGCAGCATGCGGTGTTCATTTTGGAGGTGGCGTACATGGCCTCCGAGATGGGCGGTGATTTTGGTTTTCAGACGCTCGATATCTTTCGGATGCACTCGCGTGAACCATTCCTCCGGACTGTTTCCGATCTCGTTCTGCTCGAAACCGAGCATGGATTTCCACCGAGAGGAGAAATAGATCTGGTTACTTTTCAGGTTCCAATCCCACAGCCCGTCGTTAGCGCCTTGAGCAGCAAGCGCATATCGCTCCTCGCTCTCGCGAAGTTCCTCCTCCATCCGTGTTTGCCCCTCGCGTGCGGTTTTTTCTGCCAAAGCTTGACGGATCGCCACGGGTAGACGGGCCAGTCGATCTTTCAGAACGTAATCGGCGGCACCCTTCTTGATGCACTCTACCGCGGCTTCTTCGCCCAAGGTGCCGGTCACCAGGATGAAGGGAATGTCTTTCCCCTCCTGCTGCAGGCATTCCAGGGCTTCGGTTCCAGTCCATTTGGGCAACCGCTGGTCAGACAAGATAATGTCGTAGGGTATCTTGCGAATCCTTTCAAGAAACTCTTCGCGGGTTTGGACGACATCTTCAGTAACTTCGAAACATGCTTTCTTCAGTTCCCGCAAGCACAACTTCACATCTGCTGGCAAATCTTCAACAAACAGGACACGCAACGGACGCCTCCGCACCGTTTCGGTTGCGGCCCCGTATCTACTCATGGGGCGCTCCTCCGCTGTTTTGCCGAGAACGCTGTGACGGCTGGGGGCTGGTTCACCCGTAACCAGTACAGACACAGTTGCTTGACGATCTCGCGGAACTGGTCGAAATCCACCGGCTTTTGAACGTAACTGTTCGCGCCCAGGTCGTAGCTGTTGATCAGATCCTTTTCTTCCCGCGAAGAGGTGAGGATAACCACGGGGATGACTTTCGTGTGCGGGTCATTCTTGATCGCGCGCAGCACTTCCAGGCCATCGAGCTTGGGGAGTTTTAGATCCAGGAGGATCAATTTGACCTGGCACTCCGGGCCGCGGTCGCTATAGGCCCCGCGGCCGAACAGATATTCGAGTGCTTCCTCGCCGTCGCGGGCCACGTAAGCCCGGTTGGCAAGGTTGCCTTCGCGGAGCGCATGCAGAGTTAAATGCACATCCGGCGGGCTATCCTCGACCAGAAGAATGTCTATTTCGCCTGCTACCACGCTTTGCCTCCCAGCATGGGCATGGTTTCCATCCTGGCCTGTACGGGCTGCCCCAGGGTGAAATAGAACGTGGCGCCTTTCTCCACTTCCGCTTCGGCCCAGACGCGGCCGGCGTGCTTGTGGATGATGCGCTCAACAATCGCTAGGCCTACGCCGGTGCCTTCGAAATCCTGCGGGCGATGCAGGCGCTGAAACACGCCGAACATCTTGTCGGCGTACCTCATGTCAAAGCCGATGCCGTTATCGCGGACGAAGATCACTGGCTGGCCGTCCACGGTCATCTGCCCTACTTCAATGACGGCCCGTTCGCGTTGCCGGGTGAACTTGAGGGCGTTCGAGAGCAGGTTGGCGAAGACCTGCTTGATCAAGCCTGGATCGCATTCCACAAATGGTAGAGGGCCAACTTGCCAGTCGATTTGCCGGTCCTGCGCTTCCGTTCGGAGGCGCGCGATAGCCTCCTCGACAAGTGCATCCAACCCGGTAGTTTGCAGGATCAGTTCCTGGCGACTGACCCGGGCCAGATGCAAGAGGTCGTCCACCAAGCGTCCCATGTATTGCGTGGTCTCATGTATGCCCTGCAAGTATTCCTTCGCCGCAGGGTCCATCTGCGGTCCGAAGTCCTCCAAAAGGATTTTGGAAAAGCCGTTGATATGTCGCAGGGGGGCGCGCAGGTCGTGCGAGACCGAGTAAGTAAAAGCCTCCAACTCTTTGTTGGCTGCTTCTAGTTCTATGGTGCGATGGAAGAGCAGTTGCAGCACCAGCTTGCGCTCGGTGTTGTCGGAGGTTATGGTTGAGGCACCCGTAATCTTGCCCGTTTCGGCCCTGGTCGGAGAGATGGTCATGGAAACCTCGATTAGCGTCCCATCTTTCCTCCTCCGCACCGTTTCATAATGCTCGACCCTTTCCCCGCGCTTGACCCTCTCAAGAATCCGCGGAACTTCATCAGAACGCTCCGGTGGGATCAGGATGGAAATCGGGCGGCCCTTGACCTCCTCGGCCGAATAGCCAAAAATCCTCTCGGCACTCTGGTTCCAGCTCAGGATGATGCCGTCCAATGTCATGCCAATGATGGCGTCATCGGCGGACTCCACAATCGATGCCAGTTGGGAAGTTGCTGCCCGAACTTGCTTGCGCTCGCTCATCTCACGATTGAAAGGGAAAGGAACGCCGTCAAAGAACGCACTCGCCCTGGGCTACTGTGCATCCGAAATGGACACTGCCGATGATTTAAAAACTTGTGGTGCCAAAAGAGGTACTCCGCTAGCGTTCGACCCTCAAAAAGAAAGGGGCCTTGGGTATTCTCCGCGTGATTCCCCCGTGGTTAATCGTCGAGTCGGCACAAAGTGCGCGCGGGCTGCGCCAAGACCATTGCCTTTTGAACTTCGCGAAATAACGCAAGCACACGGAAGCGTTCACAAGCAGCACTCACATCCCGTGACCCACTGGAGAATGCCTTCAGTTGAGGCAGCAAGATGGCACGCGAATCTTCTGCAAGTCTTGGATGAAGCCCAACGCTGAATCAAAAACTGTGTGGATACCCTGAATGGCGGGACCGGGCGGACTTGAACCGCCAACCTAGAGTTTAGGAAACTCTTGCTCTATCCAGTTGAGCTACGGCCCCACCGTTCCCACTATCCTACAAGCCCCGCCCCTTGTCCGCAACCTTGTCCCTAATCCTTGTCCCTAACTAGCCCGTTTTATCCCGACCAACGCCGAACGTGATTAGCATAGGCACGCTGGAACAGACCGTGTCGCGGCCACACACGGCCAAGGGCGCTCGCTGTCAGATTCGCGCTTCTCCACTGGCTCAGCATCGCCACGAGCTTCCTCGGTCATCCGCGGGCTTCTGCTTTGAGGGGTCTAATCCCAGAGGCGGCTCGGCGAGGATGCGCATTTCTCGAGAAAGGCGCGGTCATCCTGGGTGAAGGCATTTACCCGCTCGCTTTCAACACCGATGAGGCCGAGGATGGCCCGCGTCACCGGGTGCAGTATGGGGACGATAATCTCCGACCTCGTGCTCCCAAGGGTGGTGAGATAGCGCGGATCCTGGGTGACGTCGCCGACCACTACCGTCGTGCCAGATCGCACTGCAGCGCCGCACAGGCCCTGACTGACCGGAAAGCGTGGAATCGCCGGCGCATCAGGTCCTTGCTGCTCTCCAGCACGCTGCAAATTTGATCCAGGATATGCGGATCGTTGTGCCGCAAGATTCTGGCCTTCTGGTCGATTCGCTGGACGACGATTCTAGCAGTAATGGCCAAGGCTCGAATTCCTCGCCAGCGGCTTCCTGCCTACGACGCGGGCCAGGGATACCGTCGGGAGGGCGAAATTCGCCTTTCGGCGGCCCGGAACCACCGGGCAATGAAATACTTGCGGCCCGCAGGAGTGCTCTGATATAGGATTAAGCGAGGGGCAAGGGGGATGTCCGCAAACCAAGTTTCACCTGCGGGCATCCGTGTACTCCGACATGGCGAGCCGCACGACAATCCGGCGGAAGCTGAGGCTGGTCCACACGCGCCTGCGCGAATGGCGGATGATAGCCAAGGGCCTGCTTTCGACGCGTCATCCCATCCTTGTGCACATCATCCCCATGCGCCAGTGCAATCTTTCCTGCGCCTACTGCAACGAGTACGACGACCACTCAAAGCCGGTGCCGCTCGAGGAAATGTTCCGGCGCATCGACCGCCTTGCCTCGTTCGGCACGACGATTATCACCATCAGCGGCGGTGAGCCGCTGATGCATCCGGAACTGGATGAAATTGTCAGACGCATCCGCCGTCGCGGCATCATCGCGGGGCTGATCACCAACGGTTATCTGCTGACCGTCGAGGGCATTGAGCGGTTGAATCGAGCAGGGCTCGAGCACCTGCAGATCAGCATTGACAACGTGCTGCCCGACGAGATCTCCAAGAAGAGCCTGAAGGTGCTGGATCAGAAGCTCCAATTGCTCGCCCAGCACGCTGTTTTCCAGGTGAATATCAACTCGGTGCTGGGCAGCGGCGTCAAGAACCCCGAAGACGCCTTGGAAGTGGCGCACCGCGCTGTGGCGCTGGGCTTCACCAGCACGGTCGGCATCATCCACGACGGCAACGGCCAGCTCCGGCCCCTCTGGCCTCGCGAGACCGAGATCTTTGAAGAGATCATGGCCATGGGCAAACGTTCGTATTCGCGCTTCAACCAGTTCCAGCACAACATCGCCCGCGACCAGCCCAACCAGTGGCGCTGCCGCGCGGGCTCCCGCTACCTCTACATCTGCGAGAACGGCCTGGTGCACTACTGTTCGCAGCAGCGCGGCTACCCGGGCATCCCGCTTGAACAGTACTCCGCTGAAGACCGCCGCCGCGAGTTCTACACGCGCAAGGCATGCGCGCCGCGCTGCACCGTCTCCTGTGTGCAGCAGGTGGCCATGATTGACAACTGGCGCGCGCCGCAGACGCTTAGGCCCGTCGCGGCGCCGGCTCCGGAACTGGTGCAGCTCACCGGCGTTGGCATTCACGAAGAAAGCTAGCCTCCCTTAGCGTTCCTCCCGACCACCTATACGCCCGCTATTTCCTTTGCTTCCGCCAGCGCACCGCGGCGGCTTGAAGCTGCTCGCAGCAACCGAGCCTGAGCGCCTGGCGGCAGCACTGCTGCGAGCCCTGCCAAGTTGGGAGTGGAACCTGCAGGACCTGGTGGTATCGGAGTTGTCGCGGTTGGACGTGCGGGGCACCGCCGGGGCATTCACGGCCGCAGTGATGGAGGCGCAACCGATGGTGGTGCCGATGATGCTGGACCAGATCGGGCTGGCGCAGGAGACCGCCGCGGTGCCGGTGCTACTCCAAATTGCCGCGGGAGAGAATGACCGGCTCAGGGATATCTTCACGCGCATCAAAGCCATTGAGGCGCTGGGGCGCTGCGGGTGCGGGAGGCGGCAGACCTGCTGCGCGCCATGCTCCGCCAGCGCAACGGCCTGACGCACGCCGAGCCCGCGGACCTGCGCGCCGCAGCCGAAGAGCCGCTAGCGCCTGGTCAACCGCCTCCTGCACAGATAGGCCCGTCAGCACTCCTTCCCATTTCTCCCCTTCGGATCCGGAGAACGCCCTTCCGGCCCGTCTCAAGAAGATTTCTGTTGAAATACATTAAGGCTTGATGTAGAAGCCGTTCATAATTCCGAACAGGGGTGTGGCACGCGACCGTTATCTGCGTTCATCCTTAACAAGACTGCCCGCCTTCGGCGAGCACCTATTTAGTAGATGAAGCCGCGCACGCCTGAAAAACCTATCGCGTGGAGGATAGCGATGCGACTGCATCGAATTTTGGTAGCCCGCCTCCGGCGAACGTGGGCTTGGCTCGGAATCCTGGCGCTGGGCCTTGTGCTGTTGGCTGGCAGTGCGGCCGGCGCCCAAGTGAACACGGTGGATTTGTCGGGCCAAGTGCTCGACCCGCAGGGTCTGGCGGTGCCGGGCGCCAAGGTCGCAGTGCGGAATCTGGCCACCGGGGCCACACGCAGCGCGGAGACCGACCAGAGCGGCCGCTATCGCATCGTTGGGCTGCCCCCGGGCCGATACGAGCTGACCGTGGATGGCGGCAAAGGGCTCGCGAAAATGGTGAACCCCGAACTCATCCTCACCATTGGCCAGTCCGCCGAATTTGACGCGCACCTGCAACTTCAGTCCGGGGCGGAGACAATCACCGTTTCCGAGGCCACCGAGTTGATCGAGACACGCCGCACCTCGGTTGCGGAGACGGTGGACCAGCGGCGCATCGACAACCTGCCAATCAACGGCCGCAACTACATTAATTTCACGCTCACCACGTCACAGGCGCAGCGCGATAGCGCGCCATCGATCGGCGCAGCTCCCACGAGCGGCCTGAATATGAGCGGGCAGCGCGCCCGCTCGAACGAGGTCTCTGTGGATGGCGCCGACGCCGTGGATAACTCGGTGAACGGGATCCGCGCCACCGTCTCACAGGAGGCCGTGCAGGAATTCCAGATCATCATCAGCAACTACATGCCGGAATTCGGTCGCGCCATGGGCGGCGTGATCAACATCGTCACCAAGAGCGGCTCAAATGATTTCCACGGCAACGTCTTCGGATTCCTGCGCCACAAGTCCATCCAGGCGCGTAACCCCTTTTCCGTGTCGGTGGACCCGGCGACTGGCGCCCTCATTCCGGTCAAACAGCCATTCACGCGCGTCCAGACTGGTGCCACCCTCGGCGGCCCCATCCGCAAGGACAAGACCTTTTACTTCTTCTCCTATGAGACCACTCGCCGCCAGGAGACTGGTTTCACCAACATTGGCGCCAATGATTTCGACCGGGTTGATCTGGGAGTCCCGGGACTGCCGTTCAAGGTGACGCAGGCGCAGAGGAACTTCATCTTGCCCCTGTTGGCGTCTTCGGATCCGAACCTGAGGGCTCTCGGACAAACCTATGCGGCACTCGCCGGGTCAGCCAACAGCGTGGCCGTAAACGGCATCGACCCCGGTGTGATTTCCGGGGCCGGACCGGGGGCCCGCTTCTCGCTTCCGGTAACCTGTGTCCCGAGCACCTTGAGCCCTATTCCCTGCTCCCCTTCCGGGAGGGGCCTTGCAACCTTGCCTGCTTCGTTTGTTCCGCTCAACTCACTGCGCGGCAATTACCCGATTTCCGAAGGCACGAGCTTGTGGTCAGCACGCCTGGACCAGCAATGGAACCAGCGGAACAACTCCTTCTTGCGCGTAAGCGTTTCTCCCTCACTGATCACCGGGATTCAGGTGAACGCGCAGAACCAAAACTTCGGGCAGAATGCGGGCTCGCGTACCTCGCTCCAGCAAACGCGCGACTTGGCCGTGGTCGGACAGCACGTCACTGCAATTACGGATTCCCTCTTCAATGAAGCCCGCTTCCAGTTTGCCCGTCGCGGCCTGCACTACGGGTTTTCCCAGCTTCCCGGAGGAAGTGGATTAGGCGTCAACATCACTGGCTTTGCCTTCTTCGGCCGCGAACCATTCTCCACTGTGGACCGGATCGAGCGTCGCTTCCAGTGGACCGACAACCTGAGCTGGATCAAGGGACACCACACGTTCAAGGTCGGTGGCGATATCAACCTCATCCAGCTCCGCTCGCAAAAACCGCAGATCTTCGAGCTGAATTTCGGCGGAGTGATGAACTTCGGCGTGCTCGACGCGAAACCCATCCTTGCGGCGGCCAGCCCCGCGGCGGCTGCGGGTTTGGCGTCGCTGCCAGCGGGGACTGTCGTACCCGGTCTCAACGCCGTGCAGAGCTACGGCCTCGGCCTTCCAACCAGCTTTATTCAGGGTGTCGGTACCTCGGCTCGGCCGTTCGACAACAAAGCCTTTGCGGTTTTCATCCAGGATAGCTGGAAGTTCCGTCCGCGTCTCACCCTGAACTACGGCGTGCGGTACGATATCGAATTGACCCCACTGTTCCCGGCGGGCACCGCGATCAACGCCGCCGCCGAGGCCGCTCTGGGGGTCGTCGAAGGCATCCCGCACGACAGGAACAACGTGGCGCCGCGGTTCGCTCTGGCCTGGGACCCATGGGGCGACGGCAAGACGGTCGTGCGGGCGGGATATGGTATCTTTTACGATCACCCGCTGCTGGCCGTAGCCTTCGACTCGTTCACAGCTGAGGGCGCAAAATCGGTGCAGTTGATCTCCGGCGGCGGCGTACCCAGCGCATTACCGTATCCAACGAACCCGGGCGCTCTGAACGGCGCCACGATTTTTCAGGGCGTCCTCAACGATCCTCTGGGCTTGACGTGCTACCTCGCCAGCCAGCAGCGCTTCGATCCCAGGCCCGGCCCGAGCAATCCTACTTGCCCCACCTCAATCTTTGTTAACCAGAATTTCCTAACCGCTGGAATTCCGGTGCCCATCCTGCCGTTCACCTTGGCAGTGAACAAGAATTTCGTGTATGGCTACGCCCAGCAAGCCAACCTGACCGTCGAGCGGCAGTTTGCCAAAGACTTCAAGTTCAGCCTGAGCTACACCTACACTCACGGTCTGAAACTGAATCGACCGCGCGACCTCAATTCCACCGACCCGCGTCTGCTGGCAACCAACTTCCGGAACGCCCTCGCGGCGGGTCTTTCTCCAGCGAGCCCGTTGACCGTGCTCGCCCCTGCTTCCAACCAAGTTGCGACTGCCAGCACCTGCGGCGTCACCGTCATCGCCCCCAATGCGCTCGGCACGCTCACTGGTTGCCCCGGGCCGTTCGCCCCCTTGAATGGCCAGTTCCTCGGCACAGCCGCCTTCTTTAACTTCTTCCGGCCGTCCGGGCCGAATCCCTCGTTCGCCGGTCTAGCTGGAGGCTACGCCAATCAGGTCTTGCTGGCTGGTCTCGCGGGGTTTCCGAGAGGTTTTCCGGGCGTGCAAGTGCCTTTGGGCGGCGTGGACAACCAGGAGTCTACGGGCAGCTCCGTCTATCATGGGCTGACTTTCAATTTCTCGAAGCGCTTCGCCCACCATTTCGAGTTCCTATCAAGCTACACTTGGTCGCATGCGATTGATGATTCGACCGACCTGCAAACGCTACTCGAGCCGCAGGACAGCCGTTTCCCGCAACGCGAGCGCAGCAACTCTACATTTGACCAACGCCACCGCTGGGTGGTCAGCTCCGTTCTTGAAAGCCCCTACAAGCGCTCTGACGATGGATTCTGGCGAAAGTTCCTGGCCGATTTCATCGTCGCACCAATCCTCGAGATTTCTTCGGGCCGGCCGTTCACCGTTGTAACTGGCACGGACTTCCGATTGGATCTAAGCGCCAATACGGGCCGGCCGTCGGTCGGCGCGCCTGGAGTGACCTCTCCTTTCATACCTGGAGTCTCATTTACGCTTCCCACGGTGTGCGACGCTGCCCTGCAACTTCCTCCCGCACCGGTTCCCATCCCGCCGGCCGTATCCATTTCCCCGCCCGCTGGCTGCACGGGCAACCTAGGACGCAATAGCTTTGTGCGGCCCAACTTCCGCCAGTTCGATCTGCGCGTCTCGCGCAAGATCCACTTCACCGAAAGGGTGAACCTCGAGATCATCGCGGATGCATTTAACCTGCTCAACCGCAACAACGTCGCTGACGTCAACCCGCTCTGCGACCTGAGCAGTCCAACCGGTAAGTGCACTGCCGGCCAGCCCAGTGCGGCGCTCGACCCGCGGCAGTTCCAGTTCGCACTAAAGATCAACTGGTAGCTCGAAACCGGGGATCCCCAAGGGCTCCGCTCCGGCGGAGCCCCTCGTTTCTCCATCGGGCTATTTGCGAGAGTGACTTCTTGCGGTCGCCCCAAGCGAGGGGGGCCGGCCTACGCACTTGGTTTGAAAGGCTTTTGCCCGGCAGGCCATCCGCGCTAGAGTGGAAGAGCAGGGCAGGCATGGCTGCGTGCCCTCTCGAGCACTAGCCGGCCGACCGGCAGGGAAAATGAACTCCATAGCAGCAGTCGCAGTAGCACTGGCGGCCATTGCCGTGGTGGCCTGGGCGGTTATTGTGTGGACTCGCGGGCGCAGCGAGGCACAGACGGCGGCATTGCGGCAGGAGATGCAGGCCCTGCTGGCGACGCAGGCGCAGACCCTTGCCACCCAGGTCGGCCAGTTGTCGCAAACAATGACCCAGCAATTTGGGCAGGTGCAGCACGCCTTACAGAAGGGCGTAGCCGACACGGGGCTGCTTGCCTCACAGGCCCAAACGGCGGTGGCCACCGAGCTGCAGAACTCCCGCGAGATGCTCGGCAAGATCAATCAGCAACTCGGTGAAGTGCAGCGGGCCGGACGGGACCTCTCGCAGGCCTCGCAGACGCTGCAGATGGTCCTGGGTGGGGCGAAGACCCGGGGTACGCTCGGCGAGGTCGCGCTCGAGCACCTGCTGGAAGACGCCCTGCCAAGGGCCGCGTATGAGTTCCAATACTCGTTCGCGACCGGCGCAGTCGTGGACGCCATCGTGCGCAGCGGTAACCGCAACCTCTCCATCGATTCAAAATTCCCTCTCGATGCCTACCGCCGGCTCGTAGAAACCGGCGAGGAAGCCCGCAGGGAGTTCGCGCAAGCGGCCCGCAAGCACGCTGATTCCATCGCCGAGAAGTACATATTGCCGAACGAAGGCACGCTCGACATTGCGTTCATGTTCGTGCCGTCGGAAAGCGTCTACTATGAGTTGCTGATGACCGAGGACGCCAAGGGCGCGCGCCTGGACGCGTACAGCCGCGCGAAGGGCGTGATCCCCGTCTCCCCGAACACGCTCCACGCCTACCTCAGCGCCATCCTGATGGGCCTGAAAGGTATGCAAGTGGAAGAGAATGCGCGGCGGCTGTTAGGCAGCCTTGCCGGTCTAAGGAAGCAAGTAGAGGCGTTCGCCGAAGTATACGAGAAGCTGGGCACCCACCTGCGACATGCCCAGCAAAGCTACGAGGATGCCGACAGCAAACTGGGCCGCGCACGCAATGCGCTCGATCAGATGGCCCAGGGAGCCCTGCCGGAAGCACCTGCCAAAGCGCTGGAAGCCACGACCGAAGACTAGTTCCTCCGGCCCGGTTCCTCCAAGTTGACGCTACGGTGCTCAGCGCCTCAGCACCTCTCGCCAGGCAGCTTCGAGCAGCCGTCCGAACTCCCCGACAGGCTGCTTGGCCAGCATCTTTTCCAGATCGACGCGGATGTGCTTGATGTCCTGCGGATCTCGCTGGATCCGGCGGATGATCCGGTCCACCCGGTCCTGCACCTCCCCGGTTACCAGACCTCGAGCGGCCATTAAGTACTGCCGAGCGGCCTCCACATCCGGCAACCCGGTTACGCCGGGCACCAATTTCGCACTGATGGAGAAATCGCCGGCGCGCACGCCTTGCAGTTCAACCCGTGCCGAGTTCACGAGTCCGCCGCTCGAGGTCACGCGCTGCAGATTGCCCCGCGGGAGCGCGATGATCTCGGGCGTGAGGTTGCGCACCTCGACCACCACGCTCTGGCCGGTGCCGTGCAGGCGCACGGTCAACTTGCCCTTCTCGCCCGGCGCCAACTGGTTCCTCACTGCCGACAGTTCGATTGACACCAGCGTTACATGAACCGGTTCCGCGCTGCGCCCGCCCGCTTCAATCAGAAGTTGGGCCGTCCCTTCGGGCGCCCTCGGCCCCGGCAGCAGCACTAGCGCAACGGGCGACGCCGCCAGCACCAGCGCCGGCTGGCCACCGAGCATGGCGTGGTCGTCGTCGGCGTCGCCGCGGAAGCCGGAGCCATACACGGCAAACCGGTCGGACACGGAGATGACGTGCGGATAATCGAACACCTGCACGCCATTCGACGGACTTGGAGGTGGCGTGATGATGGTGGTCGAAGCGCTCATCTCGACGCCCGGGAGTTGCGCCCGCAGCACGCCCGCCTCAGCGGGCGCGGTGAAGCCGGCGCGGCCGGTGGCGTCGGTGCTCACGCGCTCGCCGCCAGTGAACTCGACCACTACTCCCGGCGCGAGCCGCCCGGTTGCGTCCAGCACGGCGAGTGTCGCCCGCTGGCCAGCGACCAGCTTCTGCGGCAGCACAATAGTTGTCGCGGGTGGGGCCCCAGTCGCATTCGAGGAGTCCTGCGGCGCGGCGCCACCCGGCACCGAAAGCACCGCGGCGACGCCGATCGCAACGACGCTGCCCATCCGGATCATGCCGACGATTGTATCGCTTTTCGGGCGTTGGCCGGGAGCCACGGCAGGTGCGGCCGGGCGAGAACTGCTTCAGGGCTTGCGATGGGTGAGCTGGTAGATCTTGGCGTCGAAGAACAAATTAAAAAGATCGGGGTCGAGTTCCCTTTCACGCACCGACATCTCCAGGATTTCCAGGGCGCGCTCGGACGGCACTGCCTTCTTGTAGGGCCGGTCGGCGGCCGAGAGCGCGTCGAAGATGTCGCAGATGGTCATAATCTTGGCCTGGACCGGGATCTGGTCGCCGCGCAGCTTGTAGGGGTAGCCCGAGCCGTCGAGTTTCTCGTGATGAGCGCGAGCAATCATCGGGATGCCCTTGATCTCCTTGGTCCAAGGGATCTGCATCAGGAAATTGAAGCTGTGGACGACGTGCGATTCGATCTGCTGCCGCTCATCGGGGTCGAGGCTGCCCTTGGGGATGGAAAGGAAGCGGACTTCTTCCGGAGTGAGCAGGTGGTGCTCTACGCCGCGAGGATCCTGGTAGGTCTGCTGGGCGATCTCGATCAGCCGGTCGAAGTTTCCCGCCGGCAGCACGGTCGGCTCGTTCACCCGAAGGATGAACTGGAAATAATCCTCAATCTCGGCCAGTCGCCTGCGGTAGTCCTCCTCGAGCCTTTCGAGCTGTGGCAGCGCCTGGTCGCGAGGGTGTTCGAGGAGGGATTGCAGCTTCTCCTGCGCCGCACCCGCCTCCAGCTCCTTCCGGACGTAGTCGAAGCGATTCTGCACCAGCGCGAGTTGCGCCGGATAAAGTTTCTTGGCCTTGACCAACACTTCCTCGCGCACGCCGACCTTGCCGAAATCGTGAAGCAGCGCCGCGTAGCGGATCTCTTTCATCTGCTCGCGGCTGAAGCGCACGGCGGCATAAGCACCGAGATCGGCGCGGTCCACAGTTTCGGCCAGGCCAACGGTCATCGTGGAGACGCGCTGCGAATGACCCGAGGTCGTGGGATCGCGCTGCTCGATGGCGGTTACCGCGGCGTGGACGAAGCCTTCGAACAGGGTCTCAATGTCCTCGTAGAGCCGGCTGTTCTCGTACGCCACTGCCGCCTGCGAAGCTAGCGAGAGCGCCATCCGCACGGCGCGCTCCGGGAACGCTTGCACCTCGCGTTCAACCGCCTCAGGGCTCGTCAGCATCGCCGACGAGGTGCGTTTACAGTTGATCAGTTGCAGCACGCCAAGCACTTCACCTTTGGCACCTTTCATCGGCAAGGTGAGCATCGAGCGAGTGCGATAGCCGGACTCCTGATCGAACTTGGGGTTGAAGTGATAAGGGCGCGACGGCGGGGCCGCCCTGGCCCGGCCCGGTTTGTCCTTGCGGAGCAAGGTGTAGACGTCCGCGATGTTGATCGACTCACCGTGCACGGCCACGTAGCCTGCGATGGAGCCTTCGGTGATTGGCATCGTGAACTCGGCGAAGGGGAATGTCCGGCTGTCGTTCTGTGTCAGCTTGAACCGGAGCAGGCGTTCGCCAGGGCCCCCCAGGGAGGAGCGCGCCTCTTCCACCAGATAGAGCGAGCCGGCGTCGGCCCCGGTGATCTCACGGGATTTGCTGAGGATCATCTCCAGCAGGGCGTTGACGTTGCGCGTCGCCGAAAGCGCCACGCCGATGCGGTTCAGCTCCTCCGTCTCGCGCTCGGCCCGCTCGAGCTCTTCGCGGGCAGATTGCTCGCGTTCGGCCAGCTCGATATGGGCAAATGCGGCCGCCACCGTTTTTTGTACCAGTGCCGACGATGCCTTTCGCGGCAGGCAGGCGAACCAGTGCGGGTCAGCGATCCCATCGGCGCCGTGGTCGCCGAAGATCCCGATCAGTCGCACGCCCGGCTGCCGGCGCGCCAGTCGGCGCAGCGCGCCCGCGTCGTCGCGCTCCAGATCGGCCAGGCACACCGCATACACCGCATGGTTCCCGCCCGCCTCGGTGGACCCGCTGGCTGTCTTTCGTGGGGATTTCGCGCCGGGCAAGGTGCGCACTAAATAACACCGGCGCAGAAACTTCGCCAATGAAGCGGCCGGAGAGCCCTCGAAGAACCAGATTTCTTTTTTGCCCGGCATCACGAAAGCTACGGACTTGAGCAGTCGCTCAGTATAGCGAATTCCTATGGGCCGGCCTATCGTCCTGAAGTACCAGTTTGCAACGGACGTAACTACTTGCGGCCCTGCCACTTGAATGCGAGACGCCCCTTTGTTAGCCTGAGCCAAGGGCCTGCTTCTTTTCTGGAATCAGACGGGTGCGGCTGAGACTTATCGCTCCGGGTCCTGCGTGGCGAGGCATGGGGCAACGGCGTTGCCTCCGGGGGGCTGCCGCTGCCAGGCTATCCGGCTGGCCGAGGTTTCCCATTGCGCGTTGAGATCGGCGCGCGCTCTGACGTCGGGCGCGTCCGCAACAACAACGAGGACAGCTTTCGGGTGGTGGCGGCGCTCAACCTGTTCGTGCTCAGCGATGGGATGGGCGGGGAAGCCGGCGGCGAGGTCGCCAGCGCATTGGCGGTCGAATCTGTGGCGGCGCATATCCTGGAAGCGGCAAACAATGTTTCCGCTCCTTCCTTTGGAGCGCGGCAGCCCGATCTTACGGAGAAGAGCAATCGCCTGGCCAGCGCCGTGCGCCTGGCCAACCGCAAGATCCACGAAGCCTCGCGCAACGATCCCGCGCATCGCGGCATGGGCGCCACGGTCCTGGCCGCCTGGCTCGACGGACAGCGACTGAGCCTGGTCCACGTGGGCGACAGCCGCGCCTACTTACTGCGGTCGGGGGCGCTCGAGCAGTTGACCTCCGATCATTCTCTGGTGGCGGAGCAGGTGCGCCGCGGGATCCTTACACCGCAGCAGGCCGACTCCAGCACGATGCAGAGCGTGCTGATCCGGGCGCTGGGCGCGCACGAGGACGTCGAGGTGGATGCCGACGAACACATTCTGCTCGACGGTGATGTCTTGCTGCTGTGCTCCGACGGCCTCACGCGCATGGTCACCGACCCCGAAATCGCGAGCACCCTGCTGACTCACTCCGACGCGCAGGCCGCTGCCGACAGGTTAGTCGAGCTTTCGAACGAATACGGCGGCGAAGACAACGTGACCGTGGTGGTGCTGCGCATCGCGCTCGACTCCGACGGGTGGCTTTCACGGCTACGCCGATGGTCGCGAGGTCCCGGAAGGCCGCCCGGCGAGGCGTCGCAAGCAGGAGGTCACTGAGATGGCGAGGCTCGTTTTAAAGTTTGAGGCCATGGTGCTGAAGGAAGTCCCTATCGGCGGCCGGCCCGTCAGCATCGGCCGTGCGCCCGATAACGACATCCCCATTGACAATCTAGCTGTGTCGAACTATCACGCCCGCGTCTACACCGAAGCGGAGCGCTTGGTCGTCGAAGACCTGAACAGCCTGAACGGCACGTTCGTGAATGACATGCGCATCGAGCGCGCTACCGTGCGTGATGGCGACGCCATCCTCATCGGCAAGCACCACATCCTGGTAGACACAACCCGCGACGCGGCGCTACCGCTCGACCCCGGGCGCAAGATCGCCGCGCCCAAAGTGGACGAGACGATGGTACTGGATACCCGGGAGCGCCGCGATATGCTCCAGCAGGCGGTTGCCGTCGGCGAGCGCTCACAGCTCGCTCCCGAGCGCACCCGCGTTCCCAGTCTCGTCGTGCTCAGGGGCCGTACGGATCAGAAGGACTACCGGCTCTCGAGCAAGCTCACCGTCATCGGCAAGTCAGCCATGGCCACGGTGCGGCTGCGTGGCTGGTTCGCCCCGCAGGTCGCCGCACAAATCAGCAAACGTGAGGACGGCTACTACCTCGGTCGCGGCGATCGCGTCCCCAAGATCAACGGCGAGCCCATCACCAGCCTCACGCGGCTCAATGACGGCGACCTGATTGAGGTGGGCGGCGTCCGGCTGAACTTCCTGTACCGCGACTAGCGGCTCCCTGAGCTTCGCGAAGCGATCCTTGTCTCGACCCGCTCGCCGCAGGGTCGTATATTCGGATTCGATCGGCGGCGGACACGGAGGCTGCAGGGAGCCATGCCCGGGACAGGACCGAAGTTCACGCTGCGCGGAAGCGGTGGGCGCTTCTGGGGCCTCTTCCGCGCCTGGTGGCAGCACAAGGTCTCGCTCGGGATCAGTCTGGGGATCACGGCCTCTGCGCTTTTCGTTTACTTCTACACGTTTGTCGGCGAGCACCCGACGCCGCTGTTCGAATTCATCCAGCGCCTGGAGCTCGACGCGCTCGATACACGCTTCCGCTACCGTCCGCGTCGTTATACCCGCCCCGATCCCCGGATCGTCGTCGTGGATATTGACCAGCGTTCGCAGGAGGTCCTGGGCCGCTGGCCGTTCTCACGCTCGCACTTCGGGAACCTCCTCGACGTGCTGCGCGAGGACGGTGCGCGGGTGGTGGCCTTCGACATCACCTTCAGCAAGCCCGATGAGTCGGCCGAGCCCCTCCGCGCTTTCCGCGTGCGCCTGGAAGCTCTGCAGAAGGCGGACCAGCGCATCGACCCGCGTCTGCTCGAGGAGTTGGCGCGCCTTGAAGTGCAGTTCAACGCCGACCAGCAGTTCGCCGACGCGATCGTGCGCTCCGGCCGCGTCGTGCTCGGCAACTTCTTTCTCTATTCCGCGGCCGACCTCAAAGGCCTCGACGACGTGACGCTCAACCGCTACGCCGACCTGCTGGCCTTCTTCCCTTTTCCCCAGGCGCGCCCGCTCCACCCTGCCACCGGCAAGCGCGACCCCTCAATCTGATCCAGGGCTACGCCCCCTTCCGGCTGCTACCCCGCGGCGCGCAAGCCAACATCGAAATCCTCACCGACGCGCTGCGGGGCGAAAACTCCGCCACGGGTTTTTTCAACGTACAGCCCGATCCGGATGGCGTGGTGCGTCACGCGCTGCTCGCTCTGCCCTACGGACGCTCGCAGAGCTACGACGACTGGGACTTCTACGCCTCGGTGGACGTCCAAGCCATGCGCGTATATCTCCGGCTTCCGAACGAACAGGCGGTGATGAACTTTGACGAAACCGGTATCGTCAGCTTCGAGTTCGGCCCGCGGCTCCGCGTTCGCCCCGACGCTATCGGGCGGGTGATGATCAACTATCAGAGACCCGTCTTTACGTATCACTATGAGTTCATAACAGATGTGGTAAATCACAAGTTTGCGCCTGGCACCTTCCGCGACAAAATTGTGCTCGTGGGTGCCTCAGCCACTGGCATCGGCGACCTCCGCCCCACGCCCTTTGGCGGGATTGATTACCCCGGCGTCGAGATCCACGCCAACGTGATCGACAACATCCTGAATCAGAATTTTCTCTTGCGCGGTGCCAACCAGGTGGCCCTGGACCTCGTCCTGATCCTGCTGTTCGGCATCCCTCTCGGCATGTGGCTCGCCCTGACACCACCGCGCTGGCTGTGGTTCGGGTTGGTGTTTGTGGTGCCGTTCACCGCGGGCGTGTACGGGGCGTTCCTGAAAGGCTAGTGGCTGAATTTTACTATCCCCGCGCTGACGCTGGTTTCCAATGTCGGTTTGGTCGCGCTCTATCGCGCTCTCGTGGAAGAGAAGGAGAAGCGCAAGGTGCGCGGCGCCTTCCAGCAGTTCCTGAGTCCCGAGGTGATCCGACCCCTGCTTGAGAACCCCGAGCTGGTGTAGCCGCGCAAGACCGAGATCACGGTGATGTTCAGCGACGTCCGCGACTTTACCACCATCTCCGAGCAACTCGACGCACAGGAGCTGGCCTTGCTGTTGAACCAATGCCTCACCGATATGACGCGCATCGTTTTCGCCCACGAGGGTATGCTCGACAAGTACATCGGCGATGCGGTAATGGCCTTCTGGGGCGCGCCGTTTGAGGAGCCGGGGCACTCCCGCAAGGCGTGCCACGCTGCCCTCGAGATGATGCGCCGGCTGGCCGAGCTCCAGAAGCGGTGGGCCGCCGAAAAGAGGCCGCACCTCGACATCGGCATTGGCCTCAATACCGGCGTCGCCTCAGTCGGCAACATGGGCTCGGAGCTTCGCTACGGCTACACTGCCATGGGCGATTCCGTAAACCTGGCCTCACGCCTGGAAGGCCTCAACAAGGAATTCCGCACGCACATCCTCGCGAGCGAATCCACCTACGCGGCCGCGCGCGAGGCGGGCTTTGTCTTCCGCGAACTCGACCTGATCCGCGTCAAGGGCAAGAACCAGCCCGTCTCCATCTACGAGCTCATGGAGTTTCAAGAGGCGGCGAGCGACGGGGCCGGCGAGCTGGCCGAGCGGCGGGAGATGTTTGCTCGCGGGCGCGGCTGCTACCAGCTTCGTCAGTGGCGCGAGGCCCAGGTGGTATTCGAACGCCTGCTCGAGCGCTGGCCCGACGACGGCCCGACGCGCACCTTCTGGAAGCGCTGTCAGGAATATCTGTTCCAGGAGCCCGAACCTAATTGGGACGGCGTCTTCGTCATGACCCACAAGTAGCGACAGGGCACCGCAGTTATCGCATTTCAATCCCTCCGACGCCTGCTGAACTCTCATCCGGTATCAGGCACGGCTACCCCGGGGGCCAGCGGAACGCCCGGCCACCCAGCAAGTGCAAGTGTAGGTGAAATACCGATTGCCCTGCGCCGCGGCCGATGTTGAAGACCAACCGATAACCGTCGGTCAGCTTGCGCTCTGAGGCGAGTTGCGCCGCTACCAGGAGCAGGCGACCCAGAAGCGCGGCGTCCTCTGCCGAAGCCTCACCGAGCGAGGCCAGGTGCTTGCGAGGGCAGACCAAGATGTGCGCCGGCGCCTGCGGCTGAATGTCTTGAAAGGCAAAGATCTCGGGATCTTCATACACAAACTTAGCGGGCACCTCTTTGAGGCCGATCCGGCAGAACAGACATTCATTCATTCTTCCTCCCTGTTTCCCTGCATCCTTGCCTTATTGCCTCGAACCTCTATTCGTCCAACCTCACCACAAACGGCACTACGCCCTCCTCGCTGCGCAACTCCTCCGCGAGACGCCGCGCCTCCTCCGGGCTGGCCAGCCGGCCGACGCGCACGCGGTAAAAGAGGCCGTTGGGCGAGTCAAATTCGTGTACGAAGACAGGCTGGTAGCGCTGCTGGAGCTGCTCACGGAGCTTTTCGGCGTTCTCCCGCACCAGGAACGCACCCACCTGCACGGTGAAGTGGCCTTCGAGTGGGCTGGGCCCCGAGAGCAGCTCCAGACGCACCGGAGCGATGCCGGCCGCCACCATGTCGAGTTCCCGGGCGGCGGCCAGCGAAAGGTCAATGACGCGATTTTCGACAAACGGACCTCGGTCGTTGATGCGCACCTCGGTGTGGCGCCCGTTTTTGAGGTTGGTCACGCGGACGACGCTCTCAAATGGCAAGGTGCGATGCGCCGCGGTGAGTTTGTACATGTCGTAGATCTCGCCGTTGGAGGCGCGCCGCCCGTGATAGGGGACGCCGTACCAGGAAGCCAAGCCGTCTTCAGTGTAGCTGCCGGGGACGGCCGGCGTAGGCGGCGTCTTGGGCGAAGGCGGCTGCGGAGTAGGCCGGGGGGGCGGAGCCGGCGCTCGGCTCGAGCGTGGCCGCGTGTGGGAGCAACCCGCCCCCAACGCCAGAGCGCACAGGGCGAGCGCCCACAGCAGCGCCGACGCCCGGCCTGCTCGCTTCAAGTCGCGCCCCGCGTCATTTCATCCTCGCGACGCGGGCTTCGAGTTCTCTGGCAGCGTGGGCCAGTCGCTCGGAGGCCTTGCGCAGGGCTGCCGCGGCCTTGCGCCCGGTGGCAGGCTTCACCTCTTTTTCGAGAAACCGGCGCAGCTTCTTGAGTTCCCGGTCAATCTGCCTCCCAACCTCCTCGAAGTTCGCCACGATCAGCTCCTTTGGCATCGGCGCCGCAAAATTTTCGGTATTATAGGCACGCCGAACAGTTCTCGCAAGGAGACCCGGTGGCCCTTCCTCTTCGATGGCGCTATAAGCTCGAGCGGTGGCGCGATTCGCTCGGCCGGATGTTTCGCTCCGCGCCGCAACCGCCGCGGCCGCAGTTGTGTCCCGCTTGCGGCACACTGGTGGGTTCGACAGCCAAGAAGTGCCATGAATGCGGCGCCAGCCTGACCTTTTCGCTTGCCGCGGCCAGCCGTTCGCTCTCAGGCCTGCTCCCCACCGAATCGCCGGTCACCTACATCGTCCTCGGCTTGAACGTTCTGCTATTCGGCCTGAGCCTGTTGGTGACGATGCGGGTGAGCCAAACCTTCAACTTCATGGGTGGAATCAGCCCGCAGGTTCTCTGGCGGCTGGGCGCGCGTCAACCTTTCTCCATTCTGCAAGGCCAATTGTGGCGCTTGGTCATGCCCATCTTCCTGCACGGCAGCCTGCTGCACATCGCCATGAACAGTTGGGTCCTGATGGACGTGGGGCCGCAAGTCGAAGAGGTGTACGGCTCGGCCCGCTACTTGTTCCTGTACGTCACGACGGGCATTGCCAGCTTTGTTGTCAGCACCGCGTGGGCCCTATTCCGCTACGCCGACCTGATCGGGCATTTAGGAGAGCGGGGCGCGCAGAGCGGCTTCTTCGTGGGAATTGGTGCGTCGGGCGCGCTGATGGGGCTGATTGGGCTGATGCTGGCCATCACCACGCGCCGCGGCGGGGCTCACATGCGGATGGTTCGCTCGCAATTGCTCCGCTGGGTGGCCTATATCCTCGTGTTTGGGTTCATCGTCCCTGGGATCGATAACTCGGCACACCTCGGCGGCCTGGCCGCCGGCTTCCTTCTGGGCCGGCTGATGGCTGACCGCGAACCCGCGACCCTCGCCGAGCGCCAGCGCGCTTACGCGCTGGGCTGGCTGGCCGGACTTGTGGTGGTGGCGAGTTTCGTCTTCATGCTGCTGCACTACTTCCGCGGGAGTTAACGCCGCTAGGACAAAGGGGCCGATCAACTTCTGCGCAGGCGCCGCGCAATCACTGCACTGTAGTGGAAGCCCGAAAATACCGTGAACGCGGCCACCAGATAAACACCGATCCGCCGGAGAAAGTCGAGCAGCGGGTGGTGCACCACGGCCGCGAACACCACGACAAAAACCAGGAGAATCTGCGCCGTCGTGGTCGCCTTGCCGTAAAAGCTCGGCGGGAATGGCCGGTAGCCCACCACCAGCAGGATAACCGCCGCAGTGATCAGGATTAGGATGTCGCGGCCGAACACCAGGATCGCCAGCCACCAGGCGATCTTCTTTTTCAGGGCCAGAACAAAGAAGGATGACGACAACAGCAGCTTGTCGGCGATGGGGTCCAGATAGGCGCCCAGCGCAGACTTCTGGTCGAGCCGCCGCGCCAGCAGACCGTCCAGGCCGTCGGTCATGGCCGCGGCGATCAGGATGGCCAGGGCCCAAGCGTAATGATCATAGAGCACGAAGATGAGAAAAAAAGGGAGGAACCCCAGGCGCAGAAAGGTGATCTCGTTCGGGACCGTCAGGATCCGGCTGGCCATTGGGCAGAATCGTACAGCAGATCAGGCAAACAGAGCGAGATAATCGAGCAGCGAACGGCCCACCTTCTGCTCGAACATCCCCGCCAGCGAGGGAATCGAACCACTGGGCTCATCGAGGGCAATGCGCTCGACGCGGCCCATGGGGAAGAACAGTGTTGGCAGGCCTACGCGCTCGCCCTCGGGGTGCAGCACTTGGCGGACAAAATCGTCGAAATAGTTCAGGTCAATGCCGCGCAACGTGATGCCGGCCGAATGGAGGCCGAGCAGCTCGCCCCAGAGTTTTTCCTTAGGGCTGTGCAGGCTCACAATGACGATGGAGTGGGGTTCCATGCGTCCTGCCTCGGGCTGATGGTAGCGCAAGTGGCGCGGCGATTCATCCCGGCTTGGTCCAGCAATACCCGGTTCGTCACCGGCTCCCCATTTGAGCCGCCATCATTCTCGGTCCGTCGCAAGCTGGCGAAGAATCTCAACCGGCAGATTTTCCGCCCTCAAGAAATTCCGGGATCACACGGAAATCGTTTTCAGGTCCGGCGCGATGCGCAGTCGCGGCTCGGTGGCCGCCTGCACGTCCTCAGGCTTTACTCCCGGAGCGACCTCGCGCAACACCAGGCCCTGCTGCGTGACCTCGATGACGGCGAGCTCAGAGACGATCAAGTCCACCACCTCGACGCCGGTCAACGGCAGGCTGCACTTTCGGACGATTTTCGGCTTGCCTTCCTTGGTGGTGTGTTCCATGGCGATGATCACTCGCTTGGCTCCGGCCACGAGGTCCATGGCCCCGCCCATGCCTTTGAGCATCTTGCCGGGGATGGCCCAGTTGGCGAGGTTGCCCTTCTCGTCCACCTCGAGCGCGCCGAGCACGGTCAGGTCCACGTGCCCGCCGCGGATCATCCCGAACGAGTCTGCACTCGAGAAATAGCTCGATCCGGGAATTTCGGTGATTGTTTCTTTGCCGGCATTGACCAGGTCGGGGTCCTCCTCGCCTTCGAGTGGAAACGGACCGACGCCGAGCATACCGTTCTCCGATTGCAGCACGACGTCCATCCCGGACGGGATGTAATTGGAGACCAAGGTGGGCATGCCGATGCCCAGGTTGACGTAGTAGCCGTCGCGCAGTTCCTTGGCTACGCGCTTGACGATGATTTCGCGCTTGTCCACTTCACCTTGGGCCATGGCGTCTCCTTCATCCCTTCCGTATGTGCATATGGCTATGCGCCGTTACGATCTCTTCCGTACGGTGCGGCGCTCGATGCGTTTCGCGTAATTCGTGCCCTGGAAGATGGCATCCACGAAAATCCCGGGCGTATGGACCGAGCCGGGATCCAGTTGCCCGAGCTCGACCAGTTGTTCGACCTCGGCGATCACATAATCGGCGGCGGTGGCCATCACCGGGTTGAAATTGCGCGCCGTCTTGCGATAGATGAGGTTGCCCCAGCGGTCGCCCTTCCATGCTTTGATGAAGGCGAAATCGCCGCGCAGGCCACGTTCCATCACGCACGGCCGCCCGCCGAACTCGCGCACCTCTTTGCCCTCGCCGACCATCGTGCCAAAGCCGGTCGGTGTAAAAAATGCCGGAATCCCTGCGCCACCGGCGCGGAGCCGCTCGGCGAGCGTGCCCTGCGGGTTCAGTTCGACCTCGAGCTCACCCTTCAGCACCAGTTGCTCGAATAGCTTGTTCTCCCCGACGTAGGTCGAGATCATCTTGTCTACTTGGCGCGTCTGCAAGAGCAGGCCGATGCCAAAATCATCCACGCCGGCGTTATTCGAAACCACTGTGAGGTTCTTGCATCCCTTGCGCCGCAAAGCCGCAATCAGGTTTTCGGGGATGCCGCAAACCCCGAACCCGCCCATCAGGATTGTGACGCCGTCGCGGACATGCTCGATCGCGGCGTCGGCATTCCCTACGCGTTTGTCCATCACACGGCTCCTCGAAACGGGGCGATTACGACCGCAAGGCTGCCGAACGCATTCCCAGCCGGAAGATTTTCCAGGGGGAGTTTACTGCAAACCCCGCAGGATCTTATAGAGTTCGTTGGCGGCGACGAACTCGTCCTCGAGCTCCCGGCTTGTGAGGCGCGCGCGCAGGTGCTCGATGGCCTGGGAGACGCGGTCTAGTGCCCGGGCGATATTTTCGGTGTTGGTCAGGCCGATATCGCGCCACATCGCATATGGGCTGCCGGCCAAGCGCAGCATCTCGCGCAGGCCGGGGCCGGCCAGCGTCGCGGGCAGGCCCGTCTCGTCGGTTTCCTCTCGCACCACGCCGGCCAATGCCACCGCAACCATTTGCGGAAGGTGCGAGACAACGGCCGCGGCCCAATCGTGCGTTTCCGCGTCGAGCCATAGCGGCTGCGCGCCCAGCAATTCGAGCAGCGCGATGAAACCCTGGATGCGGGGATCGGTCTCGCTGTCGTCGCCCTCACCGATTAAGGCGTACTTCGCGCCGTGAAACAGTTCCGCATCGGCATTGGCGACCCCGGCGACCTCCCTGCCCGCCATGGGATGCCCACCAAGGAATCGCGTCGAGCCTCTGAAGGCCCCGGTTGCGGCGCGACAGATGCTTGCTTTCGTGCTGCACGCATCAGTGACAAGCGCGTGCAGCTCGGCGTGGCGGGCAATCTCGGGCAGCAACTCGATCGTGAGCCCGATCGGCAGGGCCACATAGACCAGATCAGCGCCTCGTACAACTCGAGAAAGCTCGGCCGAGCCTTCGTGAATGGCGCCCGCCGCCTGAGCCTGATGCAATACGTCTTGTTTGTCCCAAGCGATGATGTGGGCGCCTGAGAGGCCCTTCCGAACTGCCAGCGCAAACGATCCGCCCACTAGGCCGATGCCCAGCACAGCGATGCGACGGAAGCCGGTTGCGGCGGCCGCCATGGGTTAGGCGATGCATCGGCCCACGGCCGGGGCAATGATGCGGAGCTCAGCCATCAACTGGGCGAATTGGTCGGCGTAGAGCGACTGCGCGCCGTCGGAGAGCGCGTGCTCCGGGTCGTGATGGACTTCGATGAGCAGGCCATCGGCACCGGCAGCCACTGCGGCGCGGGCCATCGGCGGCACTTTGTCACGGCGGCCGGTGCCGTGGGAAGGATCGGCGATGATGGGCAAGTGCGAGTGCTTTTTAATCACCGGGATGGCAGCGATATCGAGCGTGTTGCGCGTGTAGGTTTCAAACGTGCGGATGCCGCGCTCGCACAGGATGACATTGTAGTTGCCCCCGGCCATGATGTACTCGGCACTGAGCAGCAGCTCTTCGATCGTGGCCGACATCCCGCGCTTGAGCAGCACCGGCTTGGGGACCTCGCCCAGCGCTCGCAGTAAGTGGTAGTTCTGCATATTGCGCGCGCCCACCTGGAGGAGATCCACGTATGGCAGCATCATGGCAATCTGCGACGCGTCCATCACCTCGCTCACCACCAGCAGGCCGTTCTTGTCGGCGGCCAGGCGGAGCAGCTTCAATGCCTGCTCGCCCAGCCCCTGGAAGGTGTAGGGGGAGGTGCGCGGCTTGAACGCGCCACCGCGCAGAAGCTTGGCGCCATGCTGCGCGACGCGCTCGGCGATGGTGTGTATTTGCTCGGCCGACTCCACCGCGCACGGCCCGGCCGCCACCACCACCTCTGGCCCCCCGATGCGCACGCCCTTGCCAACCTCCACCACAGTACCTTCGGGTCGGAAGGCGCGGCTGGCCAGCTTGTACGGCTGCGTGATCCGCACCACCTCGCGGACGCCTTCGAGCAGCTCGATGTCCCGTGGGTCTACGTCGCTGCGCACGCCCACGGCGCCCAGGACGGTGTGGGTCGCGCCAGTCGAGCGGTGCACGTCAAACCCCATCGCCACTAGTCGGTCGATGACGTGCTGGATCTGCTCCTCGCTTGAGCCTGCCTGCATCACCACGACCATGAATATCTCCGTATCATTGCGCTCATGGTTCTGCGCTTCGCGCTGTTATCCTGAGCTCGACAAAACTCTAGCCTGGCTTCTTCTCCGGGCCGTCAGCTTCGTGCATGGCCGTGCGCTCCACGACGCGCGCTTCGTCCAGGATGCGCTCAAACAGCCGTCGGATGGCGGTGTCCGCTAGGGGCCCCCGATTGGCGCGCTCCACGTCTTCCAGCACCTTACGCTCACGCTCGGGCTGATAGAGCGGCAGCGACTCGACGCGCTTGAGCCGGCCGATTTCGAGCGCACAGCGCGAGCGCTCGTTCAGCAGCTCGACCAACTTGCGGTCGATCTCGTCAATCTTACGGCGCCAGTCGTCAATCGTCATGGGCGCGCTTCCCGCCGGCTCAGGCCCTGGCTGGCCGCCTGCTTGAACGACCGAATGCGCGCGGCCACCGCGGAGGCCGCCTCGTCCACCGAGGCGGCGCGCTCGATCTCCTCGACCAGCACCGAGCCTACCACCGCCGCGTCGGCCAGGCCTCCAAGGATTGAGACGTGACCTGGAAGAGAAATTCCAAAGCCCACGGCAATCGGCAGCGACGTCACCCGGCGCGCACGCCGTACCAGTGCCGGCAAGTCTTCCGGCAAGGTCTCTCGCGCCCCAGTCACGCCCGTCCTAGAGACGAGATATAGGAATCCGGTCGAGGATTCGGCAATTCGCACCAGACGCGTGTCGGTCGAAGTCGGCGCTGCAAGGAATATCGTGTCCAAGCCTCGGCTCGCGACCTCGCGCCGGTAATCGCCGGCCTCTTCGGGCGTCAGATCGGTGATGAGCACGCCGTCGGCGCCCGCCGCAGCTGCTGCATCCGCAAAAGTGCTCAAGCCCATCTGCAGCACCGGGTTGAAATAGCTGAACAGCACAAGCGGCACTTCGGTCTTCTGTCGGAGCCTTCTCACCAAGCCCAGCACGCCCGCGAGCGTGGTGCCGCTGCGCAGGGAGCGTTCGCTGGCGCGCTGGATGGTCGGGCCATCGGCCAGCGGGTCGCTAAATGGCACGCCGAGTTCCACTACGTCGGCACCCGCCTCGGCTAGTGCGGCCACCAGGCGCTCGGTGGCCTCAAGCGTCGGGTCGCCAGCAGTCAGATAGGCCACTAGGCCCAGGTCGCCAGCGCGGCGAAGGTCGTCGAATCGTCGCGTGATACGCGTCGTCGCCATGGTTGCCGGTCGGATCACACTTCCTCAGAGGTGACGCGAAAGGATTTCCATGTCTTTGTCGCCACGACCCGAAACGTTCAGGATGACCAACTGTTCGCGCTTCATCTTCGGTGCGCGCTCGACTAACCCCGCCAGGCCGTGCGCCGCTTCGAGCGCCGGGATGATGCCCTCGAGTCGGGCAAGCGTGCGAGCGGCATCAAGCGCGGCCTCATCGCGTACGGCGGTGTATTCGGCGCGGCCCTGGTCAGCGAGCCAGGCGTGCTCCGGTCCGATGGCTGGATAGTCGAGCCCTGCTGAAACCGAATGCGTCGTTGAAATCTGCCCGTCCCTGGTCTGCAAGACGTAAGTGTAGGTGCCTTGCAGCACGCCGGGCCTGGCGCCCGCAAAGCCCGCCGCCGCGGCCAGGCGCGCCGCATGCTCGCCGAGCGCTCCGCCGCGCCCGCCGGCCTCGACACCGACCATACGCACTCCCGTATCTCCCAGGAATTCGTGGAACAGGCCGATCGAATTCGACCCGCCGCCCACGCAGGCGAAAAGGAAGTCGGGCAGGCGGCCTTCGGCTTCGAGGATCTGGGCGCGAGCCTCGCGCCCGATGACGGACTGAAAATCGCGCACCATCTGCGGATAGGGATGCGCGCCGAGCACCGAGCCGAGCAGGTAGTGCGTGGTGCGGACGTTGGTGACCCAGTCGCGCATGGCCTCGTTGATAGCATCCTTGAGTGTGCGGCTGCCGGAGTTCACAGCCACGACTTCGGCGCCGAGCAGTTGCATGCGAAAAACATTAAGCCGCTGGCGCTCCATGTCCTCCGTGCCCATGTACACCACGCACTCAAGGCCCAAGCGTGCCGCCACCGTGGCGGTAGCTACGCCGTGCTGACCGGCGCCGGTTTCCGCGATGATGCGTGGCTTGCCCATGCGCACGGCGAGCAGGCCCTGGCCCAGGCAGTTATTGATCTTGTGCGCGCCGGTGTGAAGTAGGTCTTCGCGCTTCAGATAGATGCGCGGGCCGCCGAGGTGCGCCGTCAGGCGCGCTGCAAATTGCAGCGGCGTGGGACGCCCGGCAAAATTCCGCAGCAGGTTTTCCAGCTCGCTGCCGAAGGCTGCGTCGGCGCGCGCCTCGCCGTAAGCGCGCTCGAGCTCTTCGAGGGGCGCCATCAGTGTTTCCGGCACATAGCGCCCGCCGTACGGACCGAAGCGGCCGCGGGCATCGGGCCAGGTTTGCGTGGCGGTGCTCATCGGTTCTTGTGCCCATCCATTTTGCGGAAATTGTGGTTGGCCGCTTCCACTTCGCGCATCAACTCGCGCAGACGTGCCGGGTCTTTCTTTCCCGGCTTCGCTTCCACGCCGCTGCAGACATCAATCGCGAACGGTCGCACCGCACCAATGGCCTCCGCCACGTTTTCGGCGGTCAGGCCGCCGGCAAGTACAACGGGGCCGTAGCGGCGGGCGCGTCGCGCGATGCGCCAGTCAAACTGCTTGCCTGTCCCACCGCGCAGGCGCCAACTGAATCCGTCTAGCAAGAATGCAGCGGCCCGACGATAGCGCGCCAGCGCCGCAGGGCGAAAGCCGCGACCCACGCGGAATGCTTTGATGACCGGTCCGTGAGCCGCGAGCCGAGCAACCTCCTCGGGAGATTCGTCGCCGTGAAGTTGCACCGCCTGCAACCCCGCGGCGCGCGCCAGCGCATCCACCGCCAGGAACGACCAGTTCACGAATACGCCCACCGTTCCCACGAACGGCGGCAGCCGCCGGATGATCGCCCAGGCCTGCGCCGGGGTCACGCAACGCGCGCTGGGCGGATAGAAATTGAAGCCCAGCGCGTCCGCACCCGCGTCAACGGCAAGCCGAGCGTCGGCCCAATTGGTGATCCCACAGATTTTTACTCTGACCACGAATAACCGCCTTCTGTCCCTAGGGGCGCCGTTGCGGCGGGCTGTCCCCTTAATATCCAGCAATCGTCACAGAAGCGCGCGCAGAGCCGCGGCCGGGTCGGGCGAAGCCATCAGATGTTCACCGACGAGAAACGCGTCAAATCCGGCGGCGCGCAGCCGCGGCACGTCGGCGGCCGAGCGTATCCCGGACTCGCTCACGGCGATACACTCGTCCGGGATCGCTTCGATCAGTTCCAACGAGGTTTCCAGGCGCACATCGAGCGTGCGGAGATCGCGGTTGTTGACGCCGAGGATGCGCGCGCCCGCGTCCAAGGCCCGCGACACCTCTTCCCGCGAATGGACCTCGACCAGGGGCTCCATGCCTAACTCGCGTCCCAGCACGAGCAGTTCGCCGAGCGCGGCCTCGCCGCCTGCCGGGCGGAACAGCATCACGATCAGCAGGAAGGAATCGGCGTTGGTGGCCCGCGCTTCCCAAACCTGCCAAGGATCCACGATGAAATCCTTGCGCAGCACCGGCAGCGCGCACGCGGCGCGGGCGACGCGCATGTCCTTCAGCGAGCCCTGGAAAAACTCCTCTTCGGTCAAGACGGAAAGAGCGGCCGCGCCAGCACGCTCGAGCGCCTGGGCGAGCGCCGGGGGATTGAAATCCTCGCGCAGCACGCCGCGGGAGGGCGACGCCTTCTTCAGCTCGGCGATGACGTTGACGGCGTCGCGCGTCAGTGCCGCGGTGAAATCGCGCACAGGCTCCGCCTTGCCGGCGGCCATGCGCAGCACGGCCTCGGGCAGGACGCGCTTGCGGTGGTCAATCGCGGCACGGCGCGCCTCGACGATGCGGTCGAGGATGGTGCCGGGTTTGGTCTCTGCCCTCATCGGCGAGTGCCTACAGCAATTCACGGACGCAACAGGGAAAACACGTATGCTAGCCCCCGCGTCCGGCGATGTCAATTTGGCGGCTCGCTGGGGACACAGTTAACGCGAAACCAGAAGCTGCGCAAAGCGGATGGAGATGACGAAGTTCGATCCGCCGAAGCCCTTGACCACGGTATAAGTCTTGATTGCCTTTTTCAGCCAAGCAGGATCGGATGCCTGTGCTTCGGCGGAAGGCAGTCCAGGAATAGGTACGCATCGCGTCAGCGAGCTTGTGAACTTAACGACGCAAACACGCGTTCGCTCCGAATCATGGAATTATCCGAAACGGCACCTTCTGCAACGTAAAGAACTAGCGCGCCCTGATGACTTTGATGATGGCTCGTTGCATGAACCGCGGATCAGTTGCTAATCGAGCGCCGAAGCGAAGCCCCATGTTATTCAGGGACCCGAGGCTGAACGTGCAGATTAACCTCCGGAAACCGGGCTTGCTCGCAGAGAAGCGGCCGCCGACCTGCAAGGTATCCAAGCCCCAATCGAAGCGGAACAAATAAGCCAGGCTGTCGCTCCTCAGCGATATGTCGAGCAGGCCGCGCTGTTGAGTGATGTTCAGTCCATGCCTCCAGTCGAAGCGAAGGTCAACGTTCAGATCGCTGACGTGGAAGGAAACGGGCGGCAGAAAGCCCAGTGAACTCGCCAGTATGACTGCGGCCCTGTCGTTCTTATCGAGCATTTTCTCGCGATACTTGCGAGACAAAGCCATGATTTCTTCAAGTGGGACGCCCTCCGACTTCCGAAATGAATAAGAAGCTGCTGTGGCCCTGCGGTAGTGTTCGATTGCAGGTTCGTTGTCATGCCTGTTCCCTACCGTCCACCTGTCACCTGGATAGAGAACAATTGGTATCGACACATCCTGCTTCTCGATTCGAGCGGCTATGTCGGCGATCTGGTTTGCGTGCAGGTTCATGTGCTGATTCTCGACGTGGCAGAAGCGGATAAAGCTCGCGCAGGGCACTGTGAACCGAGGCGTCACCTCTGCGATCTCTCGTAAGAGTTGGTCGGACATGATCGAGGCTGCCTCACGCCACCTTTCCGGCTGATCAGCGTTGCCGAACCAACTGGCATAGGAGAATTGGCTCAACAGAACGTCAATAGGCCCGAAACGATTCCGAATCTTCCTTAACTGCTGGCGGCTTTCCAGGACACAGTCGTTAAGGTCCAGTAGTCTGATACCCCCCGCCTCGCAGGCCAGCCAACTATCGTAAAAAGGCACCTTCCCGCAGGTGACGCGGAAATCTTGGGAGAGTTCAATCGGCTCGTTTTCCCGCAGTTCCCGGATTGTGAAACCGAGTTTCCGGCAAAAGTCCACGACCCGCTGATCTCGAGTCTTCTGGTAAAGGACTGTGATCCGCCGTCGCGTTTCTTCAGGAATCTTGTTCAGAACGGGCGGGGCGAAGTGATCGGGGTGCTCGTGACTGAACCAGATGTGTGTGATCCCGTCGAAATCCTTCGTCTCAAACCGGCTGGGTACCAATAGCTCCCAGCTATCATTGAATGCTGTACCAGCTATCCAGGGATCGGCCAGCAAACGAATCCCTTTACTCTCGATCACAAACGAAGCATGGTTCACCCACAAAATTTCCATCGCACCTCTTCGGCGCATGCTCCCATCGCGCCTCTCACATACAGGGGATATCCGTTCTGTTGTCTCACACAGGGATTCGCTCTCCTTCTAGGACAAAAATACATGCCGCGCAGAAGGGTGCCAGTCCACTACTTTATGATAATTGCCTGCCCCGTGCTGAGCGCCACGGGTTTTAGCTTCAATCGACTGAAGTATTCGTCGGCCCCAAAACGCGCCCCTATCGTGCTTGGTCGTCCGTAGTCATCGATGACCATGACTCCGCCATCCGACAGCCTCGGGAATATGAACTTACAGCACTGCTTCGTGGTTTCATATTGATCGACATCAATGTGCGCAAAGGAAATGATCGAGTTTTCCAGTCCTGCAAACGTGTCCGGGATGAACCCTGGATGGAATACGATATTGTCGTACGCCTCCAGTTTTGCCCTCACCCGGTCCAGGGATGTGTCACCAAGCGAGCCAATTTTGAAACTATCGGTTTCCGGCCGTCTCTCCGGCATTCCGGAGAACGTGTCGAATAGCCGGATGGTACGCCCCTTATCGCATGACCCATCACACGTGCGGGTGCCGGCAAGCAATTTGGCCGTGACTCCTCGATAAACGCCGCATTCCCAGATCTCCCCCGGATGCGCAGAAGCCAGCCGCGCTAGGCTAAAAAGCATATAGGCGGTGTCTTCGAACATTAATGTGTCGCCTTCCTCCTCTCTCCAGATATCGATGAAAGAAGCGTCCTCCCTCCATGGTTGCAAAAATGGCCGATAATTCCTTCGATTCGCTCGTACGTTTCTGTACCAAAAGGGAGAAATGGATATCGGTATTTGCGCCGCTTGCATGATACGAACGACTAATTTTGCGATTTCGTTGCGAATTTCCATCCCCCTGACTGGCCTTAGCCGAGATGCCAAGAGATTAAACCCAGGATTTCCATTTTGGCATCCTGAGCCACAGCACTATACATCCCACCAGCTCCTTCGCGACCGCAATTTTGCACTCCTGATGCCAGCGCCATCTGGCAGCCAGGTGTGCGCCTTCGGGATGGAGTCAACCGGCACCTTGAACCGTTTCCCATACGATTTCTCGGACACCTCGCCATCCCCCCCTGCTTGCTTCTCCAGGTTTTCTCCTGCCGGTTGTGGACTCTACCCCGCGGGCAAGGGCAGCGACTCGATCCGCTCTACCATGCCCCCAAACAACCGCCGCGTGAGGTGACTCTCCGCCAGCAGCAGCCAGTAATATCGGGCGTGCTTGATCAGGCGTCCCCCTGTTTTCACCAGCCGCTGCTGCAAGCTAGTGAGCGACCAGTGGTCGATTCTCTTCGGCAGCACCAGCCGCCGCCACAGGTTCCCCAGCTTGTAGGCCAACACGCTCAGCCAGAGTCGTACGTCATTGGACCGGAAATGATGGCAGCTTAGCCGCGTCATCTTCACCGCCTGCTTGCCTTCTTTGATCCATTGCTCCGCCGTGCCTCGCTTGTTGTAGAAACGGATCACAGCCCGACTGTCCGTCCCCAGGTTGGTCACGATGAATCCGACTCGGGGGAACAACTCCCCAAAGTGGAACTCCACCTTCGCCACCACCCGCCGCGCCATCTTCCAACTCGCCGCTTGGTAGAGAAAGCCCTTGAGCCAGACCACGGGTTTATCACTAGGCCTTCCTATCGGCCGCGTCAACAACTCCGCAATGTCCCGCCCCAGGCTGTCATTCCCCGGAATGCGGATGGCATACTTCACGCCCCGCTCCTCCAGGGCCTCGTAGATCTCCGGCTTGGCAAAAGCTGCATTGGCTCGAAACACCACTTCTTTGCCGAGTTCTTGTTGGCGCTCAATCTCCGGCAGCAACAGTTCTTCCCAGTCCTCGGCACTGTGCACATTACCCGGCCGCAGCTTGGCCGCCAGACAGTCCCCCTTGCCATTGAACAGCAGCAGGGAGTGATAGCAGGTGGACTCGAAATGGCCGTTGTAGGCGCTGTGCTCCTGTTGCCCATAGACCGGGATCTCGGTGCTGTCCATGTCCAGCACCACCCGCTGCGAGGAATCGATGGCTTCCGCCTGAGCGATCAGTCCCCGGTTGATCGCTTCCAGACTAGCACGGGTCTCGTCTCGCGCTAGCAGTTCAGTTTCGAACGACTGAAGCCGGGACGTGAGGGCTGCGCCACGCTCCCAGATCTTTTCTGAACCGATCAGCCGCAGTGTGGGGTCTTGGGAGAGACGCTCCGCGTCGTTCACGTCTTCGTATCCCGCCAGGCGGCTGTACACCGACTGGCGCAACAGGTCCAAGAGCGGCAACTGCGTGTTCCTCCACCGAGAGTCGGTCAAGTGTTGTTCGATAAGTTCGCTGAATCCCAACCGCTCATCCAATTCCCGCACGAGAACCAGGCCACCGTCCGAAGTGACACGCGACCCTTGGAAGTCGACCTTCAAAGAAGCACTGAATGAGAGCTGAAAAGGCTGATTTTGTTTCTCACCCGCTGGGTATGCACCTCCAAGCCGTCCTCACCGTGTCCAAACCCGCATAAATACAGATGCCGACGAACGCCCGGAGGTTCGTAGGGAGAGTTCAAATTGGAAACCTGGGATAAGTCACACCGATGCTCTTGCCTTTCTGGTTGAACAGCGGCCCGTCCGAGTCGACCGAGGTGGTTTGAGCATGACGCTTTCCTACGCTCGCGAAATGCGGAAGCGGAGAGCGCGTTCGAGAATGGGTGGCACGTAGCGAAGAATGGAGAGGATAACGGAGTGCCGTCTCTAAAAAACAGCAAGCCCAGACGATGCTACGGCCCCGCCGCCGAGCTCTAAGGGTTTGGATTCCCCCAGCCATCGGGAAACAGGACGCGATCGGCTGACTGACACGACGGATCCTCGGGATGCTGGACGCAGGGGAGCCCGTAGATCCGCACATGGCCATACCGGCTGCGGAATAGCTCGGGAAGGACGCTTTCAATCTGCTCCAGACGGGTCGCCATGAAAGGCTTTGCCGATTTCCACTGCTTATCGCTGTCGTCCGGTGATGCCAGCCAATACTCCGCTCCAATCGCTCGCGCGACATCGGTCATATGATTGAGGTCCCTTTGCAAATAGGCTGGCTCGTATACTCCCGCAGGCAAGAGCGCAATGTAGGCCATCGCTTGGCGGCCGGTATAAAGATAGAGGCATCCGGACTCGCCGGCGACAGCCCGCGCGTCCGCCGAAGAGTTGCCTCGAAGCCAGTCGTAAGCTTCTCTTTTTTCCACAAGAAGAGCAGCTCGATCCCGGCTCGTTCTCCTCAACTGCGCCCGATCGTCGCCGAATTCGAAATTCCACACCACACCGAACGCCAAAACTGTCAGCGCAATGCCGAATGACGCCGCAACAACTCTTTCAATTGGCGCCCGCGGAGCTCGTGTCGCAGCCGTTAGCTCTCGAGCGATCCATTTTCCTTCAACCCACAGAGACGCAGCGAAAAATGGGAGGAAAGGAACCAACCAGCGCTGTATTTCCGGGTAATTCCAGGAAAGAATCAGTGCGACATAAAACGACAACGCGAAATGAATCGGTTGCCATCCCACTAGCCTCGCTTGGTGGATCATACCAGCAAGAATGGCCCAGAGTACGAGCAGCGTTGCCACGAACAAGAGCGCGACATGACGATCGAGGAGAGAAGAAAGAAAGAAGCCGGGGACGTGCGTGAGAAGATAGATGAGCTGGTTCAGGGCCATGGACCCGGCAACGTGTGGATTCACAACGCTGAGCTTTCGGAAAGCGACATAGCTGGTGTAGTAGAGCCATGTCTGCTGGAAGCCGGGCCCGAATGAAGATGTACCCGCGGGCGGCGTCGCTGGTGCGGACAACACCGTGCTCCAGATCATCCACGCGAAGAACGGCGCCGCGCACGAAGCGAAAGTAAGCGCCTGCCACCATGCCCGGCGGGCGAGCCCAGCAACCAGAATTCCAGCAGCGATGGGAGCCCCGAACAAACGCATCAGCATCGCGAGTCCTACAAGAACGCCGCAGCTCACCGATGTCGCCGGGTTGGCCCCGCGTTGCATAGCCTTGTTTCCCACGAACATTGCCGCAAGCGCCAGCGCAGAAAAAGGAATATCTGACATCACGCTGGCACTGTAAGAGAGGACAACCGGGTGCAACGCACAGAAGGCAGTCAGGAGCAATACCTCGGCGTTGCTAAGACCTTTGAACTGTCGAAGGAAGAGATACGCCAACGTTACAAACGCAAGGCCGAAGACCACAGAGATTCCAACGGCATCGACCAAATTAGCCGGAAAAGAGGGATTCCATCGCCACACCCAGGACAGAATCCATGGGTAGAGTATGGGGTATTCCGTCGCCGGCGGCGTCCCAGGAAGACTTGGCAGTATGTATCCTTTCCCCTGGGCGAGTGCATGAGCAGAACTGAAATAAGTAGTGTCGTCCAGTGTCAGCCCGAAATAATTCGTCGGGTGCAGTCGGACAATCGAAACTACATACAGTATTAAAATGCCTGTGAAACCCAACCACGGCAGGGCGCGCCGAAAGGAGCCTGTATCCATGGGGGCGAAAATTAGCACAGCTCAGGATTGGTGCAAAGGCGTTTGGCGCACCTTTGGACGGTGGACACTTGTCGGGGTATCAGAAAGAAACCGGGAGGTTTCAGCGGCGGACCGCTCTCTTACGGTGCGGTGCAACCTTGCGATCGCCCATTCAGGTAACTTCGGGCTGCGGAGGTTTGCGTCCAACGGAAAAAGTCAGCGGAATTGCCCAATGAGCCGTGTTTGCCGTCCAACCGCGACCATGGCGATCTGAGCTTGACACGAGAGGGAGCCTGGCCTAGGGTTTCGTGTAAAGACAGAGTCGAAATCGTGAACCCCGACTAGAACTCACCCTTGGCGGGGATACGGTGCTAGACGTCGACGGTCAACTGCCGTAGTCCTATGTACACAAGGGCAGAGGTACACCTCACTGCAGCTAAGATCAGCTCGCACCTCTTGCGGCTTAACGGCAGAGATGCCTTTGGAAGCGACGGGCGCTTGTGAGCCAAGAGACTTCACCCCGCGCAGAAGCGCGCCGTTTCGATACGCACTTGTCTCTGAGTGTGATCGCACTCTGCCTGGTCATCCTCAATCTGGCGATTCTCTTCTCTCAAAGTGAGCCAATCAGGGCCGGGAAGACAGACTTCAAACTCTTCTATATTGGCGCCCTGGTCCTCCGCTCGAATTCCGGAACGAAACTTTACGACTACGATCTAAATGCGCGAATCGAGAGTCAAATGTTCCCTTTAGCTCCGTTCCGAGCGGTCAATACCCACCCACCCTTCGAGTTTTTGCTTTTCCTTCCTTTCACCGGTCTCTCCTACCTTCATGCTTTTTATCTCTGGTTGGCAATCACAGCGGGGCTCGCAATCGCCTCGGGTGGGCTTCTTGCTCGAAAGCTGGAACAGTTGTCCGCGTTCTGGAGAGCCATGCCATATGCACTGGTGGTGTGTCTGTTCCCTTTCCTGAGTGTCCTGTTGAATGGTCAAGACTCGGCGGTGGCACTCAGCCTCCTGGTTGCGTGCTGGCTATCGCTGAGGCGCGGAACAGACGCACGAGCGGGTTTCTTCCTCGGACTTGGACTTTTCAAATTTCAAATTGTTCTTCCGCTTGTAGTGCTTCTCGCTTGTTGGAAACCCAAAATACTCAGGGGGTTTGGCCTTTCTGCCGCAATCTTGGGGATCATCTCTGCAATCATGGTCCACCCCGCGGGCATTATCACTTATTTCCAGTATTTAACACGCATGGCCCACGAATCTTCTACATCGGTCAGACTGGACTACGGAATGGACCCCAGGTGGATGCCAAATCTGAGAGGGTTGGCTTATGGAATTGCAAGTTACGGAGCGGATTCACTGCGGCCCTCATTCGCCTTCATCTTTGTTGTTGCGCTGGCATGTACGAGCGCCCTGACATTTGTTTGGGCGATACGTGAACTGAGAGCGGTTCGCTTGAGTTCGAATGAAACTACCGATCTCGTATTCGCGTTCGCTGTGATCGTGAGTCTGTTGCTTAGCTTTCACCTGCTGCCGCACGACCTGACGCTCCTTGCTGTACCATTCGCGCTTGTGCTGAACCGAATGGTCGCGCCGGGAGCACGCCGCGGGCCGCGTCAGTTCGCTCTCGCCGGGCTGGTCGCGTCGTTCTATCTGACACCACTGTTCCTTCTATTGATCCAACATTTGCTTGTGTATTTGTTTGGGGCAGTCGTTCTCGCGTGTGCGGCTCTGGTTTCAGTGGAGCTATCGGAGCTAGGGCTAAGCCAAGCGAGTGGAGGAGCAACCCGGTAGGTTAATCAGAAGAATAAATACCATGAGCGGGCGACTTCTAGTTAGAATCACCTCGGGAGAGTTTCCTCTTGGTCGTCCTCTTTGCGATCACGCTGTTCGTCAGCGCAGCTCTGCTGTTTTTGGTTCAGCCGATGTTCGCCAAAATGGTGCTTCCGACATTGGGCGGCACGCCGGCGGTTTGGAACACGTGCATGGTTTTCTTTCAGGCGGCGCTTCTGGCAGGCTATGCATGCGCACATGCAGCAACACGGTGGCTGGGCGTGCGTCGCCAGGCTGCCTTGCATGTGGGCCTGCTTTTCCTGCCCTTTCTTGTCTTACCGATTCGCGGGCCTCAAGGCTGGGCTCCGCCGGTACACCAGAACCCCATACCTTGGCTGCTTGCGCTCTTGCTGGTGTCAGTGGGGTTGCCTTTTTTCATGCTGTCCACCATCACCCCCGCTCTACAGATGTGGTACGTCCACACGGGCCATCCCGCGGCAAAGGATCCGTATTTTTTGTATGGCGCAAGCAACCTGGGAAGTGTATTGGGATTGCTTGCTTATCCGGTCCTCTTGGAGCCGAACCTTCCGCTGGCGAACCAGAGTTGGGTCTGGGCGTGCGGCTACGTCGTGCTCCTGATCCTCGCATCGGGATGCGCGGTGGTTTTATGGCGGTCCCCGGTCGTCTCCGCGCAAAACCCAAGTCCGTGGAGGTTGCCTAATTCTGCTGGCCCGACCTCCCCGACTGAAGGCGCGGCCGGGCTTCGGATTGCCCAGCAGATGCGATGGGTGGCACTAGCGTTTGTCCCATCGAGCTTGATGTTGGGCGTGACCGCCGCCATGACCACTGAGATCCCAGCGATTCCGCTGCTTTGGGTGATCCCGCTGGCGCTCTACCTGCTGACCTTTATTCTGGTCTTCGCCAGACAACCGATCGTTCCGCATGGGTGGATGATGCGGCGGATGCCGTTCCTGATCCTGGCAGCAACGATCCCCATCGTTTCCAAAGCCACGCTGTCGATGTGGGCGCTGGTTCCCCTTCAGCTACTCACGTTTTTCGTGGTTGCAACGGTCTGCCACGGGGAATTGGCCCGGAGCCGTCCACCGGCCACGCACCTCACCGCTTTCTTTTTGTGGATGTCCATGGGGGGCGTTTTGGGCGGCGTGCTAAACGCTTTGGTGGCGCCGATAGTGTTCAAGACCGTGGTGGAATATCCCCTCGCGCTCGTTCTGGCCTCTCTGGTTCGCCCGCACGCGGAGCCCGGTGATCAAAAACCACCTGCCCGCTGGCTCGACTTCGGGCTGCCCGCGGCTCTCGGTGTGCTGTTCGTCGGACTGATATGGGGACTGCAGGCGGCTGGTCTGAGGCCCGGCCGGCTGCTTCATATCCTCGTCCTTGGCCCGACGATGATGCTCTGCCTCAGCTTCGCTCGCTGGCCGATTCGGTTCGGGTTGGGGCTCGGCGCGATACTGCTGGCCAGCTCTTTGTACACCGGCCCTTACGGGCAAGTGCTGCACACCGAGCGGAGTTTCTTCGCCGTCCACCGTGTTACCCAAGATGCGGAGGGAAAACTTCGCATGCTCGTCCACGGTGCCACCATCCACGGAGTGCAGAGCCTCGACCCGTCCCGCACGCGTGAACCGCTCTCCTACTTTTCCCGGACCGGCCCGGTCGGGCAGGCGTTCGCAGCATTCTCTGGAACGGAAGTCACGCGGGAGGTTGCCGTGGTCGGCCTGGGGACGGGAACCTTAGCCTGCTATGGGAGGGTGGGAGAACATTTCACGTTTTACGAAATCGATCCGGCTGTGGAACGCATTGCCCGCGAGCCTCGCTACTTCACTTTCCTGCGGGACTGCCTGCCAAGAATTAATGTGGTCCTGGGCGATGCGCGGCTTTCGTTGGTAAAGGCGCAGGAACGACAGTACGGCATGATCATTCTGGACGCCTTCAGCTCTGACGCGATCCCCACGCACCTGCTCACCCGAGAAGCGATCAGGCTTTATCTCGCGAAACTCGCTGATGGCGGGATTCTAGCTTTTCATATCACCAGCCGCTATCTAGACCTCCAACCAGTGCTCAGCGATCTGGCCCGGGATGCGGGGTTAGTCTGCCTGGCTCAGAATGACACCGGTATCACCGACAGGGAGATTCAAAACGGGACATACCCTTCTCAGTGGGTCGTCTTGGCTCGTAAACAGTGGGATCTCGGCCGGCTGGCCCAGGACCCGCGGTGGAATGTGTTGCCCGGTCGACCCGGCAAGCGCGTCTGGGCCGATGATTTCTCCAATATGATAGGCATCCTCCGTTGGCGTTGATCGGTATCTTCAGATGCGATGGACCTGCGCCGACTGTGGAACAACCCCATAAGACGTCCTCCTCCGTGAAGCCATGAAGAGAGGCAATGGAGTCAAGTCATCAGTGAATGGAGAGAGCCGTCCTTCCGTTCGGGCTCAGTGATCGGCCCACATTGTGGGCTCAAGGAACGCGACCGATCTATGGACGCTCCCGCCGCTTCGCAGGCAAAATGTGCCTCCAGATTCTTTGCCGCCTCAGACAAATCGAGCCTCCTCGCCTATGGGCCACCTGGGACTCCGGCTCGGCGACCGAATCGAGGTTGAAACTTGCCGCCTGCCGATTGCAAATCACCGCAGCGGAAGGATTTCGAGCCGGTCGCCAATGCACGTCCCGGTGCGAAATACGGTATGGGTAGGAAGCTCAAGAACACTATTGGCTCGCATGGAGATCTTCGAGATGCTAAACGGGCGGACATGCTCTTCGATGTGGACCACCTGCTTGGTCTGGTCGAGGAAGATCAGGTCAATGGGGAACAGCATTCCCACTGTGTGTATGCCATGTGAGGGAATAATCCACAGACCACGACCGGGGCGCGCCCAGCGCTTGGTCTTACCAAGCAGGCCGACCAAGCGACGCAAATACGTATTGGCCACGGAGACCTCAGTGGCCACAAACGTGTCACGGGTCTGGTTGTAAACGTATACCGCCGATGAATTGTTCACCACAATTCCGCCCTCACTTTGTCGTTGCAGGGGGCGCATGTGCCTGCGCCCTGAGCCGCCACCTACTCGGAGGCGTGGCGCCGGCGCCGCCAGATGATGATCAGCAACACCACAACCGCCAAAGCGCCGGCGATGATCCGAATCAAAGTTGTAGAATCCATTTTTGCCTCCTCCAATTTGATTGAAGAGCCTTCTTGGCTCCCCATGCTCCTTGCGTTTCTCCCAGTTGCCCCTGCCTATTTCAATGCCGGGAACAACTGACGTACCAATCCAATTACCGCGGGTCCCAGCAGAACGGCGAATAGCGCCGGAAAAATGAAAAACACCAGGGGTGGAACCATCTTCACTGTGGTCTTGGCCGCCATCTCCTCGGCTCGCTGGCGGCGCTTAGTCCGCAGGTTATCCGAGTGCACGCGTAGCGACTGCGCCAGATCGGTGCCAAAACGGTCGGTCTGGATCAGCATGGCCGCAAGAGACTTGAGGTCGTCCACACCGGTGCGCACGCCCAGTTCGCGGAGGGCCTCGGTCCGGCTCTTCCCGACGCGCATCTCCAAGTTGACCAGTTGGAGCTCGTCGCTCAAATCGGGATGGGCGATGCGCAGTTCCTCGGCGACACGGGCGAGGGCTTGGTCGAGGCCCAGCCCCGCTTCCACACAGACCACCAACAGGTCCAGAGCGTCCGGCAGCGCGATGGTGATGCGATGCTGCCGCCGCCGCACACGCGACGTCAGCCAGAGCTCCGGCAGTATAAATCCGACGATCGCAGCAGAACCCAGAATGAAGGCCGGGCTCAGCAGGTAGAAGTCGGTGAAGTACACCAGACAAAGCAGGCCGACGGGCAGCAGGACTTTGATCCCCTGCATAGCGTGCACCACCTCCAGGCGGCGGTAGCCCGCCCGGACCATCATCCGGTGGGTGTGGGAGAGGCCCTTGCTGGAGCTGGGCAGGATCTTCCCCACGTCCGTCAGAACCCGTTCCACACGGTCCTTCTGCTTCTGCCGGAAACGCGCCTCCGGGGCAGCCGTCTCCGGGCGCCAGAGCCGGGTGAGGCGCTCTCCGACCGGCCGGCTGCTGGGCACGAAGGCCAGGTACAGCGTCGTGCAGACAGCCAGGGTGGCAAGAAACGTCACGACGGTAACAGCCCAGATCATTGTTCTTCCTCGCGCATCCCGCTCACACCTCGATGTGAACGATCTTCCAGAGCATCATCGAGCCGACTATTTGCAGGCAGAGCGCCCCCAGGAGGACTTTGATTCCCCAAGGGTCGTTCCACAACAAGTTCACGTACTCCGGGTTCATGCTTTTCAGTAGGAGCAGCATGATAGGGGGTAACGCGATCAGGATGCCTGCCGTCAGGCGGCCCTGGGCGGTGCGCACGCGCACCTCCCCCAGAATCTTGAAGCGTTCGCGGATGGTGGTCGAAAGGTTATCCAGGATTTCGGCCAGGTTGCCTCCCGTCTCCTTCTGGATCAGCAGGGCGGTGACGAAAATCCGGACGTCCACCAGAGGCACGCGGGTCGCCAGGTTGAACAGCGCCTCGCGCAAAGGGAGCCCCAGGTTCTGTTCTTCGAAGGTCCTCCGGAATTCTCCGGACACGGGTTCGGGGAGCTCCTTTCCGATCATCTCCAATCCGGTGCTGAAGGCGTGCCCGGCGCGCACGGCCCGGCTGAGCAGATCAATCGCCTCCGGGAAGTGCTTCTCAAAATCGCGCATCCGGCGCTGGCGCAGGATGCCCACTACACCCGTGGGGATGAAGCCGACCACGATGCCGGCGATCGCCCCCGCTAACATGCTGTTATAGATCATCTGGACAATCAGGTACGCGCCCAGGGCGGCCACGCCGATGGTCAGCACCAGTTTGCCCGGCTTGGTCTTCAGCCCGGCCTGCGTCAGAAACGTCCGCATGCGAGAAGCTCCCGCCCAGCGCAGCAGCAAGCGGTTCAACATCGGCACGCTGCTCAGCAATTCGTCGCGCAGCAATTCCAGGTCCGGGGACTGGTGGCCCCGCTTCCGGGCGCTTTCGATCGCGTCCAGCCGACGGACCACTTCCTGCCCCTTTTGCCCCGTGCTCATCAGCAGGGGGATGGTGCAGATGATCACCACCACAAGAAAGACCACAATTCCCAGTAGAACTGCCATCGTCAGCTCCTCAACGCGCCATGGAGCGGTCAAACATCTCCATCGGCAGCCGGATCCCGGAGGTCAGCAACTGCTCCGCAAACTTGGGTCGGATGCCGGTGGGCAGGAAATCGCCCAACACCTTGCCGTCTTCCCCGACTCCCTTCTTCTTGAACGCGAAAATCTCCTGCATGGTAATGATTTCGCCCTCCATCCCGGTGATTTCCGAGAACGAGATGAGCTTGCGGTTGCCATCGCTCAGTCGGCTCACCTGGATCACCACGTCCAACGCCGAGGCGATCTGCCGCCGGATGGGTTTGTCGGGAAGGTTCAGGTTGGCCATGGCCACCATCGTCTCCAGGCGGGTCAGGGCGTCGCGGGGCGAGTTGGCATGGATCGTGGTCAGCGAGCCGTCATGACCGGTGTTCATGGCTTGAAGCATGTCCAGCGCCTCTTCGCCGCGCACCTCCCCGATGATGATGCGATCCGGCCGCATTCGGAGGGAGTTGATGACCAGTTGCCGCTGGCGCACCGCGCCCTTGCCCTCGATGTTGGGCGGGCGGGTCTCCAGGCGCACGATGTGATCCTGGCGGAGCTGGAGTTCGGCGGCGTCTTCGATGGTCACGATGCGCTCGCGGTTGGAGATAAACGACGAGACCACATTGAGAAGGGTCGTCTTCCCGGCGCCGGTGCCGCCCGAGATTAGGATGTTCAAGCGGGCGCGCACGCAGCCGGCCAACAGCTCCAGCATCTCAGCGGTCAAGGTCAGATTGCGGATCAGGTCGTCAGCCGTCAGGCGGTCGCGCCCGAAGCGGCGGATAGACAGGCAAGGCCCGTCAATGGCCAGTGGCGGGATGATGGCATTGACGCGGGAGCCGTCGGCCAGGCGCGCATCCACCATCGGGGACGACTCGTCGACCCTGCGCCCGACGGCCGAAACGATGCGGTCAATGATCAGCCGCAAGTGCGTTTCATCGCGAAACTGGATGCCGGTGTGTTCCAGCAGGCCGTGCCGCTCGATGTAGACGCTCTTATGGTTGTTAACCAGGATGTCGGAGATGGCCGGGTCCTTGAGCAGCGGCTCCAGGGGGCCGAGCCCGAACACCTCGTCAAGCACCTCCTGGGTCAGCCGCTCCCTCTCGGACAGGGTCATCGGGGTGAGCTCCCCGACCACCAGCGTCTCGATGATCTGGGCCACATCGCGCCGCACCGCTTCCCGATCCATCTGGATCAGCCGGTCCAGATTCAGCTTCTGGATGAGCTTGCGATGGATATCCGCCTTCAGTTCTCTAAACCCGGTCCCAACAGCTCGAACGGTTTGCATCGGCTCTCTCACCTCGAGGATTTGAACGAGAACAGGTTGGTGAATGTGGCCCGCTTTTCCTGCAGCCCAGGCGCGATGCCGGTCAACTGTGTGGCGAGCTGGCGGAACTTGGTGCCCAGCGGATTGTTGTGGTTGCCGGAGAACGGGACACCCAGGTTTACCGATTCGCTGGCATGCCGGAAGTCGTTAGGCAGCCGCATGTAGATGGAGCGCTTGGTGTTTTTCTCCACGCTCTTTAAGGCCTCGTCATCGCCGCGCCGCCAGCGGTTGATGACAATGCGGATCCGCTCCGGCTCGATGCCCAGCGCGGCGGTCGCTGAGAATTGGCGCTCCAGCGCCCACAGCGAAGGGACGTTGGCCTCCGCCACCAGAAGGATCGCGCGTACTTGGCGCAACATCGCCGCCCACTCCGCCAGCGACTCCGTCCCTGCGTCTATCACCACGTGGTCGCAGGTGCTCTTGGCCACGTTGGCGACCCGCGCCAGCGCCGACGCATTGATCTTCTGCCATTCTTCTGGGTGGGAAGTCCCGCCGAGCAGCTCGAGCCCGCTCTTATGATGCGTCAGCAGCCCGCCGAAGTAGTGCCCATCCAATCGATCTAGGTTTTCGATGGCGTCCCGGATCGAGAAGCGGGGCTGCAAATCGAGCAGCAAGGAGGCATGGCCCAGCGGGCGAGCCAAGTCGAGCAGCGCGACGCGCTTCTTGCTGAGCTGGGCCAGTTGTACGCTCAGGTTGACGGCCACGGTGGTAGTGCCCACGCCGCCCTTCGCGCCCATCACTATGATCATCTTTTCGGCGTTACGCACCCCCGTGGTGTCTTTCTCCTGCGCGAACCGCGCCAGGGCGTCGCGCACCGCCGCAGGGTCAATCGGCAGCGGCAGGAACTCCTGCACCCCGCTGCGCATCGCCTGCAACAGCAGCCCTGGGTCGGGTTGCCGCTGGGGCGAACAGGCGATGATGCGGATCGTGGGCCGCAGCCGCCGCAGGTGGGCGGCGAAGGCGAAGAGGGTTTCCGTCTCGCGGGAGATGTCCAGGAAGACCAAGTCAGGCAGCGTCTCACCGGAAACGAGCTGGCTCAGGATCGACAAACTCCACTCCCGCACGGAGTACACGTAACCCGTTTGCTGCAAGCACTTCTGCAGAGCGGCGCTATTCGCTGCGTCTGTGCTTACGATGGCGGCCGTCAACATTCCCAGGTTCTCCTCCCTTGATCTTGTCCGCTCACTCGACCCCTTCGCTGCCCTTCCAATTGCCTCACTTTCTTGCCGGCGGCTTGGGCGCCCCCGCGGGGGAGAGCGGCAAAAACGCTTCGGGGAACTTCGGCCCGGCCGGCACCTGATCCGCGGAAAGAGGCTTCACGATGTGTGGAGTGACCACCACGAGGAGCTCGGTCTTGGTTTTGTTTAGCGTGCGACTCCGAAATAGATAGCCTAGGATGGGAATATCCGCCAGCCATGGAATCTTGTTGGCGACACGAGTGAGCCGATCGTCCACCAGACCTGCAATCGCGAAACTCTGGCCGTCCATCAGCTCCATTTCGGTTTCTACGCGCCGCGTCGAGATTGCAGGGATGAAAAACCCGGATACCGTCAACGCATTGGTGAAATCGAGGGTGCTGACTTCCGGCCGGACTTTTAGATAAATCTTGCCGTTTTCGGTGAGTTTGGGCGCGAAGTTGAGTCGCACGCCAAATTCCTTGAACTGGATACTGACGGTCGGCGCGCTGCCCGCCGCTCCACCCTGCACGACCGGGAAAGGGAACTCGCCTCCAGCCAGGAAATTCGCCTCCCTGCCGGTTTCGGTGAGCAGGTTGGGCTCAGCAAGAATTTGCAGCAGATTCCTTTGCTGCAGCGCCTTGAGCGTCGCTCCCACATGGATGTCCGGGCGAAACAGGAAAACATTGAGCAGGTCGGTCAAGGTAAAGTTCGTATTGAGCGTCTGCCCGGTACCCGTCGAGCCTGTGCTCGTCGTCTGCTGCACGCTGCTGAGCGTTGGAGCAGAGAACTGCTGGGTCGATGTGGAGCCGATCTGCTTCGGGTTTGCGCTGAAGAGGTTGATTCCCAACTGGTCCAGGGCAGACCGGTTGACCTCAGCGATCTTTACTTCAAGCAAGATCTCTCCCGAGGTGGGAGCGGTAGGGGCTTCCATCAGGCTGATCACCTTGGGCGTCGCCGCAGTCACGATCTGAAGAATCTTGTCCGCCACCGCCTTCGAGGAGGCGCGCCCGGAGAGCATCACTACGTCCTTGGAGGCCTCGACACGGATGGGTTCCTCAGGAAAGACCTCGCGAATCTTCTGGCTCAGGCCCAGAATGTCCAAGTCCACAAAGACTTCAAACGTCTGGCTCTGGTCGGCTTCGTCCCACAGAACCAGGGAGACGCCGCCGGGGACCTTGCCATTGAGCAAGATTTGCGTCGGTTTGATGATGATCGCGTCGATGATCGCGGGGTCAGCGATGGAAATTCGCTTGATGCGCACCGGCGTGCTAATCACCAGCGAACGCCCCACCAGCAAGTGCAGCCGCTCGGAGAGAGCCGCTTCTTGCGGCGGCGGGGTCTCGCGCTGCTGGGAGACCGCCGTCGGCGAGCTCTGCGCCTCCTGGCCCTGGAGGGGGATTCCCGCGAAGAAAAACGCCACGGCGAACACGCTCGCCAGTCCACGCGCTCCCGCCTTGACCATTTTGCTGCTGGGTTGGATAGTCATAATCTCCACGTGTGTACCTCACGGATTCGGAAAATTGTCCACTTCGCGCTTGGGGCCGCGGTAGACTTCCACCGAGTAGGGAACCTCGGGGGGAGGGGCGGGGGCTTTACGCGACGCGAGTACCGGTCCCGCCTTCTGCGGCGGCGCGCCGCCTCCAAACAGGCTGGCCTGGGGAACCGGAGGCGGGTCCACCTTCTTGGTGTCCATGGTATTGCGCAGGGCCAGTTGGATTTTTCCCTGCGTGCTGGCCATCGTCAGCTTGTTGGCATCTTCGGGGGTGACCAGCAAGGTGATCACCGGGACGGTCTGGGGCTTTCCATCCTTGTCCTGCTCGATCTTCTGTCCGGCCGCCAGCACACGCACGTCTTCCAGGATCGCCCGCGTGATGCTGTTGCTGCCGCCGCGCCCCTCCACCGAACCGGTCACCAGAACGTCCACCATGGTTCCCGGCGCCACAAAACCCGCGACGCCCACCACCTCATTGACCGCAACCGAGACGGCCCGCATGCCTTCAGGAATAATGGCAGCCAAGCCGGCCCCCCCTTCCTTCGGAGCCAATTTGCTCTCCAGGATGGGCTCGTTTTCCACCAGGGGAACCATCAGCGCCCGGTTCAGACAGTCCTCCACCCGGGTAAACATGCCCGGCAGGGGATCACTGGCGGGCCAGGGGATCAGACGCAAGTGCTGCGACTGGAGCCGCGTGCCCAGGTCCAAACGCGTCGCCGCCACAACCACTCGGGTCGCGTTCGAGGGCTTCACTGCTTCCGCCTTCTTGAACTGCGTATAGACAAACCCGCCGGCGAGCAGCCCGAGGACCACGCCGATCACGATTCCTATAACGGCTCGGTTCCAGTTCATCGTCGTACCCCCATCAAAACTTTCACAACCCGACTGCCGCGACCCCGTAGCACAGTAGCGTAGCGGCTGCCACCGCCACGCCAAACGGGAAGGTCATCGCCGCCGGGTTCTCCAAGGATAGCTCCGGATGCGGTCGCAGACCAAAAATAAAGAAGCCACGTACGAGCTCCCAGAGGTTTGCGAGCGTCTTCCGCACGCGCCTCTGGTGAATCATTTGCCCCACGGCGATGGTCCCGGCCACGAAGATCGTCACCAGGAGCACCAGGAAAATCTGTTTCCAGCCGAGGACCCCGCCTAGTGCGCCCATTAACTTCCAGTCGCCGGCACCCAGGCCGCGGAGGAGCACCACCGGCAATAAGACAACCAAAGGCAGGGCCGCGCCAGCCAGGGCGGTTTGGGTTCCCTGCCAGCCCCACACTGCCGTATTAAGAGCGAGGCCGATCAGGAAGCCGGAAACCGTCAGCCAGTTCGGTATCCGGCGAGAACGCCAATCGAGCCACCCGGCCGAAACCGCCAGAATCACTGCGAAGATCCAGATCACGTGATGCATACTCCCTGCATTGGAGCAGGTCACTCCGGAGCCGGCGGCGGCGACCAATCGTTCGCCCCGCCGGTTTCGGAGTTTGTGTTTTCGGACCCATCAAGTTTGCTCCCTGCTCTAACCCGGGAGCCCACCCGCTAATGGCCAGAACACCGCCTGCTACGTGTTGGTCAAGTTAGTCGTGGCGTTGTTGTAGGCTGTGGAGATCGCCGTCGCGAGCCCCTGCATGGCCGCAATCGCCGCGAGCGAGATCAAAACCAACAACAACGCGTATTCGGTGAGGTCCTGGCCGGATTCTTCCTGCCACAACCTCCGTGCGAGTTTCTTCCACATCTATGCCTCCCCTACCTGCGGAGCCACAGCATTGACGGTCAGAACACCACCCGCTACGTGTTGGTCAAGTTAGTCGTGGCGTTGTTGTAAGCCGTGGAGATCGCGGTCGCCAATCCCTTCATGGCACCGATCGCGGCCAGCGCAATGAGAACCAGAAGGAGCGCATATTCGGTGAGGTCCTGCCCGGACTCTTCCTGCCACAAACGCATCAAGAGTTCTTTCATTTTCTTTACCTCCATCTGAGATAGGGGACATGGCCCTGCTAAGAGCACGTTTCCTACATCGCATGTGCCTTGCCAAAGGCCGCGTTGCCCCAAGGAATCCTTTCCCTTTTAGATTCAGGAGGTTGCGGCACAAGGAAGGCCTCTGCAGGGAACCTGGCCCGGCTGGGCTCGCGAAAGCGTCACCGTTTGTGAACTACCGCCTGCGATGGCTGTCGGCTTTCGTATTCGGGGTAGAGAAGGTCTGGGCTACAGCCCCGGCAGCCTTCGGCAAGGGTGGGACGACATCAGGAATTAGTTGTCTACTTTTGTGAACATACAGGGCGGCGAGCTCGTCCGAATAGATGCGCTCCCAATCCGGCAGCGCCGCGAGCAGGGTAGCCAGCGGGGCCTTGCGCGTCACCAGGCAGGCTTCAATCCCATACTTGCGCAGCAGCCGAAGTGCCTCGGGGTCCATGAGGGTGATTTTGGTGTAATCGGATAAGACCCCGGCATACTCGTAGATGTCCGCCCGGCCATCAATGAAGACCTTGTGCTCCGGGCCGGACGCCCAGATCAGATAGCCGCCCCAGCCGTATTCGTTCAGCATGGGCCCCCGGACAGGATGAGCGCGGAGGTAGGCCAGCGCTTCTCGCGGATATTTCTCGGCGGCCATCTTCTCGATTCTTCCGGTGGAGGGAAAGGAAAAGACCACACTGGCAGCAATGAGCGCCAGGAAAGCGGCATTGAGGACGGGGCGTTCCTTTTCCACTTCGTAGCCGGGCATCCAGCGGGCCAGCAGCAGAGCCAGCAGCGGCGTAAAAGCGGCCAGAAAAATCGGCAGGAAGCGCAGATGCACGCAGGCGGCGAAGGCTGCAAACAGCAGCAGCCCCACTTCCGCCAGCCGGAGTTGCGGGCGCTGCGCGAGGTAGGCTAGAAAAAACAGCAACAGGAGCGCGAGAAACATCTTCCCCAGGAAGAGGTTGAAGGCCAGCGGCTGCCACTCGTTGATGCTGGCAATGTTGATGGGCTGGCCTAAGCCCATCTCCAGCGGATAGGCAGCGACGCGCGTGCCGTAGGGCGTCAGGGGGAGCACGAGCACGCACAAAAACATCACCACCAGGAGGTAGCGGCTCTGCGCTCGCGTCCAACGCTCGGCCGCGAGCCCGCCTGTATTAAAACTCACCTGGCCGCTGAGCCACGCAAGGCCTACTACCACGAGCCCAAAGACAAACGTGCCGTGCGTGTTCACCCAGACCAGAAAAAGGGGAGGGAGCAGCCACAACGCCCGGGCGTGGCCTCGCCGGAAGTGCTCGAGGCAAATCAGCGTGAGCAGGAGAAAGTTATAACCCAGAAGCTGCGGGCGCAGTGTGAAGAACGCCGCGGCCACCGGCAACACCAGCGCGCAAGCGACAAAGGCGGCCTTGAAGTTACCGGACCGAAGCCAGGCATAGGTATAGAGCAGCGCCAGCAGCGCGGCCGACAGCGCGACCAGCAACACCGTTGCCGCCCGTAGCCCTCCGAGCCGCCCGGCGAGCGCCATAACCACTTCGCCCAGCCACTCGTAGGCGATCCAGTGCGTGCCGGAGACGGTGAACGAATAGGGATCAACGCTCGGCAGAGTGCGCGTCTCCAGAATTTGTTTGCCTACGGCGAGGTGCCACCAGGTATCCGGGTCCGGGAGGTTTGATTTCGCGACGACGTAGGCTCCTCCGGCAAGCGTTGCTCCCAGAAGCGCGGGAAAGGAGAAGACCTTGCGCAGAATTAGACCCGCGGAGAGGACGCCGCTGCTCCGAGGTACTGCGACAGCGTGAGTTGTGACCATGAGCTAGGTGCCCGGGTTCCGCACAAGCCGCACGGGGATAAACGCCCCGCCTCCGCCTATTACCGGGCCTCCCCCACCGCCACCGCCGCCACCGGAACCGCAGCCTCCGACATTCAGCACGACGGCACTGACATCCCCGCCGCCTGTGACCCCCGTGATGAATACCTGAAGGTACCCGAGGATCGTCACCGTCGAATTGCAGGACCCTCCGGGACACAAGGGCTGTCCGGCATAAAGCGGAATAGTTACGACGGAGTCGCTCGAACTCATCGCGGTGCCCTTTGGGGCGAAGGGGTTATTGGCGCCCGCGATGTACTGGAAAGGGGTGGTGGAAGTGTTCAGTGTGTCCTGCCCGTTCCCGGGTGTTTGATGAATCAGACAGCTTACGCCTTGCTGCGTGGGCCCTTGCATGTTCCCGGGTTTGAGCGAGAGATCGACAATCCCTGTTACACCGCACGCTAACGTACTCGTGTTGCAGCACTCAATGTTCGAGCGATAGAGCGCGGCTCCGTTTGACGATGAAGAGGAACTACCGCAGGAAGGACAAAGCGCGCCTGATGTCTGTTGTAGTATGACCGGGTAATATTGGCTCGGAACGGGAGCATTAGCAGGGTCTCCCGACTTGAGAACCAGGGTCTCTCCGATCACTCCCTTAGTGGCGAGGCCGGGATTGCTGATCGCACCCGTGTTGGGATCCACAAAGGTACCGCTGCCCGGGCAGAAGGGGTTGCCAGGTGTACTGTGCTTGGGATCGCAATTGGGCAGGATCCAGGGTTTCAAGCAGCTTGTCGCTACCCCTGGCCCGCCTCCGGAGGGGTTATAAGCCTCCGCCGTCGCGGTGGCCGCTACGTCCCCCGAAAGGAAGCCCAGCACTTTCGCGAAGAAGGTCGGCAAGGGATTGCCGCGGGCAGCCGTTCGTTGCACGACGACTGTGATGCGAGGATCCTCCGGTTTGGAAAAGTCGAACGTCACATCTCCGCCCTGAATCTGGGCCGCCTGCCCGCCCACTTTGTTCTGAGCTCCAACGGCAATGGCACCGTTGGTCGCCAAGGTTTGCGCGGCCGCTTGGGTTATCAGCCCCGACGTAAACCCTGATTGCACGAACGTCTGGGCGCCCGCCAGCGCTCCCGCGTCGGCGGCGCGCTGGGCTTCGTCGCGCGCCACGTAAAGCGAGGCGACGTCAATCGCCAGTGCGGCGACGCCCAGCAGGAAGACCATCCCTCCCGCCACCAGATAAAGGCTGATACCGCGCTCGCCGTTGCGCTCCCGCTTGGCGTTTCTGATTTTACGCATGGCCTGCTCCCTTGCTAGGTCAGATTCTGCATCACTGCGGTGGTCGTAATGTTGACGGAATTCCCCAGAGTCGATGAAGGGATCATCAGCTTCATGAGGCGGCCGATGTTCCAAGTGAGCGGATAGGTCAAGGTCACCCGGGTCGCCTGGATAGTCGTGGTCCCACTAACAAACGTGTAGTTCCGCTCGATTTTCAGAAGGAACGCGCCGCAGCCGGTGGAGGTCGAAGTGTACTGCCAGGCGAACGGACCGGCTGAGGTGGCCGTTGTTCCGATGACACACGTAGTTACGTTTGCACTAGTTTGATAATTAGCTATCACGTCTCGTAAAGCCTGCACCGAGGGTGGATTGGTTTGAGTCAAATCGGCTCTGCTCTGGCTGGCCGCGATGCGTGCGCCATCGCGGGCGGCGTTGCTCAGCTTGTCCTTCAGCGCCCAGGCCTTACCGAAATCCGCCGCCCCAAACACGATAACCAGCAGCATCGGCAAGACCAGCGCGAATTCGAGCAATTGCGCGCCCTCGGCGCCTCGCACCAGACCCCGCCTAGCGGGCCGGCCATTGCTCACGACGCATGTGTGCTGGCTTTTCATCTCGCTAACGCTCCTGTCGCATCTGCACCTGGGTGGTGATCGTGATGGTCGTGGCATTGAGCGGCGTGAAGGGGATGTTCAGCTTCACTGGATAGCCGAAGCTGATGACGACGCCGGGCACCTGAGTGCTCGTCGGGTCGGTCGGGTTCAACATTTGGGTGCCGGCGTTGCGGTCGGGAGGCTGGATGTTGATCGCGGGGTTGACCTTCGTGGGGTCCATCGAGGCCGCCGACAGCGCGTTGTTGATCACCGTAGTCACCTCGCCGTTCCCCGGAAAGGTATTCCCGCAAGTGGCGCAGCTCGGCGCCAGGGCGAACCGCGCACCTTCCCGGGCGGCACGTGTCATCGACTCGTAAATGTTATAGGCCCTTCCCAGCCAGAATCCGCCGATAATCAGCGCAAGCAACAAGGGAAACACCAGCGCGGCCTCGATCAATTCTGCGCCCCGCTCGCTCCTCACCAGGCGGCGAGAGGCACGCAGCCTCGACCTTACCCGTGTCTGTAAATGGAGACACATCTCCGCTGTTAACCCTGCACTGCTCTTAATCAGAGGCAATTCATGTTCCATAAGTGTCCGTCTTTCCTCGCTCTGAGCCGCCGGAATTCAGGGATCACTTCGAATGGCGTCTGTACCCGCTCAACGCTTTCGCCGATCTGCTTGATATTCTCTGGCTTCAAGTGCCCGAGCAGGAAGGAGGCGTGTGCCAGGTGCTCGATGCGCTCGGGCACAAGCCCCATGATGCGCGCGCAAGTGGCGTCGACCGCCACCGGGTCGTCACCCAGTACCAGAACTCCGCAAGGCTTCGGCGTACCCTGGGTGGGGCCGTTGCCCTCCATCCCCACGATGCCGTCCACAATGGCGAAACCCGGGCGCACGGTGCTGTTGATATCCAGCAGCGCACGAGTGATTCCGGCCCAGTGGAGAACGTTTTTCGGCCAGCCATAGCAACTGCCCGGTACGATGCCGAACATGTTTTTCAAGGAAAGGGTGACGCCAGCCCAGTGATGAGTCTTCAGCTTGGGCATGGAGACCACCAGGTCCGCGCCCAGCACAGTTTCCGGGAAGTAGAGCTCGCGGAGCGAAGAAGCCCGCGTCCGCAGCGGAACCCGGCGCACGTCATCCACATTGAGGTCCACGAACGACGGCTCGAGCGGTCCGAAGTACTCCCGCAGCCGCATGGTCTCCGCAACGGCTTCGGTGTCGCGCTCGAGCGCCGGCCCGTCGCCCACCAGCACCCGGTCCGCACCCAATCGCAGAAAGCTCTCTCGCGCCGCTGCGACCACGGCCGGATGGGTGTTGATTACGCCTCGGGGATCCGGCCCTACGAAGTTCGGCTTCAGCAGCACCGTCTTCCCGCGCACAGATAGATCGAATTCGAGCAGGGTCTCCGTCAGCAGCGTCGAAAGATCGCCGCGATAGTTCTCGGCGCGGCGAATGGCTACTCGGGAGGCGCGTCGCGAAAATGACGGAGCGAGCGGCTGGCCGGAGGATGCGTCCATCATCCTCATTGGCGCGCACCCGCCGCAGTCCGCCGCAACCACCCGCACCGAGGCGCGAGCGCCATGGCCGCGAACGCCGTGACCGGCACACTTCGCAAGAACCGGTTCGCCGCATAGAGACGCTCGAGCGCGGCCTCGAGCGGCGCGGCCGGACGGCCGTAAGTCCGCAGGCAAAGGTGCGCCAGGGCCAACGACCCGGGACCCTGAATCTGTTCGTAGGCGAGCGCCAGCCAGCTCAGGCTCTTCTGGTTCTCGGCGCGCTCGCGGTGATTCTCCAGTGCCAATAGCGCCCAAGCCGTCGGAGCGACCAGCGGCTCTCCCGCGACGCCATAAACGAAGGGGTTTCCGGAATTCCAGCCGCCGTCAGGGCACATGCGGTCGTAGAGCATCGCTTCGGCAAGCTTCTGGCGATTGCCCGCACGCCCCGGAAGGGCCTCGGGGAAATGATTTCTCAGCATCAGGAGCACATAGGCGGTGGGTTCCACCCAACTACTCGTGCCCGGGGTCCAGCTCCAACCCCTCAGAGAACTGTTCTGCCGGACCACGGAGGACGATCGGGACAGTCGAGCACGCAGGCGCTGCCAGAAGGTCCCTTCACCTGGCCAGGCGTTGCAGAGCCATTCGACGCCCCTGGCCGTTGCGCCGGATGTATTCCCCAGTTCGTGCAAGGCCAGGCAGGCAAGCGGCGTCACCCAGCAACCTTTGCTCTGGCCGGGGAATGCGGGCCAGGAGCCATCGGGCAATTGCCTCCCGAGCAGCCAGTCCCGGCCGCGCCTGCAGGCTGCAGCGAGTTCGCTGCGCTCCTCCGACCCGGCCAGCGCCAGAAGCGCCCAGCAAGTTGGTTCGATGGCGCTGTGGTGCGCCGGCCGGTACCCCCAGCCGCCATCGGGGTTCTGAGCGTCACGGAGAAATGGAAGACAGATGCGGTCCCCGAAGGAAGCCTGGCCGGGCTTACCGGCGAAAGCCTCGGAACCGTCTACCTGACCGGACATGATCTGGCCCGAACTCACGGTCGTTCACATCACCCGATCAACGGGCGTCGGCCGCGGTGAGAGCTGCTCCACGGCCGCGTCGACTTCATCCCGAATCTGTAGCTGGTTGATCAGGCGGTGCAGGTAATTCCTGGCCATGCCCAGCGTGCGGGCCGTCTCCGACTTGCGCCAGCCGCATTCGCGCAACGTCCGCACGATCAGCCGCCGCTTGAAATCGCGTACTTCCTCCTCGTAGGAGTGCGCCATCCGGGTCTGCTCGGCACCCTTGCCAAAAATCGCCGGCAGGTGCCAGACCTCGATATTCGGCCCCTCGGCTAGCACAACTGCCCGTTGAACGACATTTTCCAACTCGCGGACATTGCCCGGCCAGTTGTATTCCTCCAGGGACTGAAGGGCGAGGCGGGAAAAGCGCTTGGACTTCTTTCCAAACTGCTGCGCAAAGCGCTGCAGGAAATGATGCGCAAGGCAGGGAATGTCGTCGCGGCGCTCGCGCAGGGCCGGCAGGTGGATTTGCACGACGTTCAAGCGATAGTAGAGGTCTTCGCGAAATTTGCCCCGCTGCACCATCTCCGCCACGTTCTGGTTGGTCGCGCAAACCACGCGAAGGTTGACCGACACCGGTGAATTGCCGCCGAGCCGCTCGAAAGTTCGCTCCTGCAGCACGCGCAACAGCTTAGGCTGCAGGCCGAGGCCCAGGTCGCCCACCTCATCGAGGAAGAGCGTACCCCGGTCGGCCATCTCCAGCCTCCCGCGGCGCAACATCAGCGCGCCGGTAAACGCGCCCTTTTCGTGGCCGAACAGCTCGTCCTCAACCAGAGTCTCCGGGAGATTGGCGCAAGAGAAGGCCAAGAAGGGATGCGCGGCTCGGGCGCTCATGCGGTGAATCGCACGGGCGAGCAATTCCTTCCCTGTGCCAGTTTCCCCGGTGACAAGCACTGTCACATCGCACGGCGCAATCTTCTGCGCCAGCGCAAACACCTGCTGCATCGCCTCCGAGGGGCCGATCAGCTCATGCAGACGGCCGGAACCCAGTTCCTGGGAACGCAACTGGCGCAGTTCGTTTTCCGCTTGGCGAAAACGGCCGGCGCGCCGCAGAGTGAGGCGAAGCTCCACGACATCGGGCGGGCTACCGAGGACGTCGTAGGCGCCGTTTTCCATCGCCTTCTTGCTCAGGGCGTGATCATCCATGGCCAGCATCACAATCACCGGAGGTGCGAGGTCCGCCTGGGTGATGCCCTCGAGCCAGCGAAGACCCGCTTCGATGCCGTTCCCGTTCGATGTCGCGCGCAAGTCCACCAGCACGACGTCCAACGCGCCTTCGTGCGCCGGGCCATTGCCCGGCCCAAATTTGTCGGTTCGCTGGATCTCAAATCCCGGGCCGAGGGCGCGAACGATTGCCTGGGAGAAACCCGCATCCGGGCTGCAGAACAAGACGTGAACTGTTTCGTTTTCCATCGTGGTCACCCTTTGAGCGCAACCGCACGGTTTCTTCGTGCCGTGTGGAACCCGTTGCCGGAAGCCTTCTCCAACTCGAGCAGGAGAACACTCTCGCTGGCGGCCGCAAAACCCACTATGCCAGCGGGCGCGGCGGCAGGCTCGACGCGCACTACCCATCCTTCGCCCTGCATGCGGATTCGCGGCACCATCCGCTCGAGTTGAGGCAGGAGGATGTCGTACCGCAGGGCGGTTCCTGCGCGCGGAGACTTGCTCGCGAAAATAAAAAACCCCCGGCTGCTGACGTCTCGAGTGACTCCTTTGCTGTAACGCCGCCGCTTGCCAGCTTCGCGCCACGAAAAGGCAACGCGACACTTCAGCCGGCAGCGCGTCACGGTGCGGAGTTCCACGCGAACTGCCGACACTTGGGATGGTCTACGGCGTTGGAAGCTAGGACGCACCATTCGCTAACGTAGTCGAGCGCGGAGAGTCCCGCAAGATGCCGAACGGTTCGTGCGCCAGGGTCAGTCGGCCCCGTAGACAGCGGGGTGCTGATTCTCCCGAAGCGGTGAGAGACGCCTGCCCCACGGGATGAGACAACCGCGATCACCAATGCAGACACAGGCATCACCATTCCCCTCGCACCTCAAAGTGCGACACGCTCAACCGGGGACGCCTAGCTTATTAGCATTTTGGCTTCCTAGGTCGGGTTGGGAATGTGCCTGTACACAATTTGACGTGTGTTTCCGCAGGGTGTTGAAGAAGAAAGGCTTACGGTAAGATCCCTAGGCGTTAGCGAAATGAGATTATTGTCCTTTATACGCTCTTAACCCTCAGATATCAAATGGCTTATCCGAACCAAGCCCGGTCTAGAATTGGTTGGCCGCAGCTATCCTCCCTAGGGCTGAGGTGCGGGAAGATTCTGGGAAAACACTTTCACAATTGATGAAACAGACCTTCTCCAAGACAATCCACTACGATTCGACTTGCGGCGGCAGAATCGTGAAAATGTTTGCTAACTCTTGGGCACCCGGGCCGGTATCCCCACAAGGACTTCCACAGCCACTGCTTCGCTGGCTCGAAGGGCAGGCTTGAACTTCCACTGGCCGAATGCTGCCAGGGCCGCCTCATCCATCTCGCTCTGAACTCCCTGGAAGACCTTCAACTCGTCCACCGAACCGTCGGCTCGAATCACGCCATGTAACACGATCATTTTGTCGGCCTTATCCTCTGAAACGGGCAGCCGCTTGAAGTCGAATCGTTCCACCGCGTCCGGCGGCACTACCCCCTCGCCAAGCTGCGCTATGGCGGTGCCTGTTGCAGGTGGCGGCGCAGTGGGGGCGCTTGCCAGCAGGCAATATTGCAAGGTCCAGTTTTTCTTGGGCATTCGCAAGAAGATGGTGTAGATCTTGCCCCCGTGAAGCGCGCCATAGACTCCCAGGCCACCTCCGCCCACCGGACCGGTGGATACAATCAGAGAGTTCTTGCGTATGTGAGGTGCGGAGACGACCGGAAAGACCATGCTCGCTGGGCCGGAAACGGGAAGCCTTCCACCTCCTGCACTGCCTCCGTTGCCGCCTCCTCCGGAACCGCTGCCTCCCGCGATACTCAGGATGCCACCCGCCCCCGAGCCTCCTCCACCGCCTCCACCACCTCCCGAGCCGATTCCCGTGCTGCCATCTCCGCCGGTGCCGGCTCCTCCGCTCCCGCCTCCCACCGCTCCGCCGGGAACCCCGCCGGGTGAGCCGGGCTGCCCGCCCGCCGGTGAGATGGAAAACGTGCCGTAGCGGTTCCCTGGTGGCAGTGAGAGCAGGTGCCCGACGCCTTCAGGATCCACGCCGATCACAAGGATCCCTCCCGATTCACCGGGCATGCGGTCACCCCCGGTGAATCCAGCCGCGGCGGCGCTGTCTCCATTTGGAAGGCGCGCCGACGCCACTGCCGACGTCGGCGGCACCGGCAGGTGTGGCTGCGAGTTTGTCGCCTGGGCAAGCGCAAGCATAACGTCGGACTGAACGACCACTAGATTCGGCTCGGCCTGGCTTTGCTGCCGGACTGGCGCGCGCGCAGGCTTCTGGAGGTGCACTTCCAGTCGCGGCTTTGGAGCCGCCAGCGGATTGCCGATCAATACATTCGGAAGGCGAAGCTCCGCGGCGATCCTTAGTTCCGGGGGCGAAGAGAGCTGCACAATCGTTTGCCGGTTATTGTCGGGCCGCGGCGGGTTCGAGACGATGGTCAAGCGTGCGTGAAAGGCCGTGCTGCCGCGGGCGGGAAGCAGCTCCGGCCGAAATCCCATGCCCGGCCGCCCTCCTGGCCCCGGCGGCGCCAGCGAGGGCAGCGGCTTCGACAGGTCCACCAGCCGCAATTGATAGATGAGCGGTTCGGTATTCCTATGGACGACTAGCGGATTCGTTTGAGGAGAAAGAAACAGCAGCGGCACTCGAACAAGAAAGCAGATGACGGCGAAATGCAGCAAGCCCGAGGCAAACAGGCCGCGGCGCGGGAGATGCGCCCGCGATTCAAACAGGTTTCTCGAGAATTGAGCCGAGTGGATGGCGCTCACCGATTGGCCGGATGACCACAGGGCCGCCAGAGCGGCTTTCCAACTCTGATAGCGTGGTTCCCGTCGAACCAGGAACTGAGGTACGCCGCTGCCCATGATGGTCGAGCCTTTCCTACCCCGGATTCATTCGTCCGTCTCGGGGCAGACATCCCCGCGGGGCGAAAACAGGCACGGAGCATTTGCCGTGCCACAACGGTATATCATGAAAAGAGGGAGAGAACTGGGGAATATCCTAAGGTACCGGCGAGAAACAAGCTACTTAGAGCACTTTCCCGTCCTCGAGAGCGCGCATTGCAGCCGATCAACACTGCCCCACTTTCGGAGCCGTACAGTTTTGGAGACGCTTTTCTGGGTGACACCGTCTTCCAAGCGTGGCTCTCAGTTTCTTCACTCCCGGGTGCAGGAACGCCTAGGAACAGCGTTATCTCTCAGAGGATCGAGTGTACCGCCGCATTGCTGTCGGAGGTGCAACACTCTTTGTTCCAAGTGATTACAAGCGTGCGCCTTAAAGTGAGCAGGGGGCCTGTGCACATTGGCTAACGAAATGTGCAGAGTTTTTCACACCAGAATCTTGTCTTCCCATACGAATTTACTTGCATTCTGCGCGTGTGTCCCTAGAATTAAACAGCCTTTCCGTCCCCGCGTCAGAGGCTTCAGGATGCAGCAAGGTTCCAGGTCCGTGCCCGGAGCGATCAGCGTCCTCGTGTCGGACGGCACCCGCATGGGTGGCCAGCTACTCACCGATGCCTTGCGGAGATCTAGCCCCCACTTCCTCGTTTGCGCGTGTGCCGTCAATTCCCGTGAGATTCTTAAGGCCCTGGAAGAGCACGAGCCCCAGATTGCGTTGGTCAGTTTAAACCTCGAAGATGGACTGTTGGCGGGTCTAGCGGTTCTGCGCGATGTCCACACTTTGTTTCCCAAAACACGGCCCATTCTGATGGCGGAAGCCTCCGAGCCCGAGATGGTCATCAACGCTTTCCGGGCTGGGGCCAAAGGAATTTTCTGTCGGACTGGATCGTTTGAGGCGCTCTGCAAGTGCATCTCGGCGGTGCACAAGGGGCAAATCTGGGCCACCAGCGATGAACTGCAATCTGTGCTGGAAGTGCTGGCGCGTGCGGCGCCTTTGCAAAGATTCAATGGTTCCCGTGTACGGCTCACCAAGCGAGAGGAAGAGGTCGTAGATCTCGTGACGCATGGACTCACCAACCGGGAGATCTCCAAGAAGCTCAATCTGAGCGCTCACACCGTCAAGAACTACCTGTTCCGAATTTTTGACAAGCTGGGGATTTCCAGCCGGGTGGAGCTGGTCATCTACGCCCTGGACCAGAAAGAAATCCGTTCCACATCTCAGCCGTAGAGGTTTATTCGCAAATTCCCCTCTCCGGAGTCTGAGCCTCGGCGACCCGCGACTTGCCCGCAGCCCGTTCCTCAACTGACCGCCGCGCACCGTTGCGACCCTTCAGACGTAAACTATCTTCGAATGCGCGCACCCTGCTGAGGCGTTGGACTGGCGCCGGTTGTCCCCGAATTGACTTACTTTCGGGCGGAGTCTCGGGTGAGTTGGCGCTCGCTGTGAACGGAATCCTGGGCGCCAGGCTGTGGACCGCCGGGCTGAGGACCATTCAGGGGTTGCGGCCTGCCAGGTTGTGGGCCACCCGGGTGCGGGCCCATCTGGGAGCCGCCGGACTGACCACCACGGGGTTGGGGGCCGCTGGCGCTCAGCGGAGTCACCTCATCACCCGGCGCAGCGCCGGACACGAGCTGCTGGTCGAGCATTCGCTGCGCAAGGGAACTCCCCACGAGGCGCGATATCCGCTCCGCGAGAGTCTCACCGACGGCAGTGACGATTCTCTCCGCGACAACATCGTCGAGCTGCGGCGGCGAGCCTCCATCCTCCCGCGCCCGGCGCAGCACATTAGTCAATAGGATTCTTTCACTTGAGCTCAGGGTTTCCCCATCGCGCAGCAGGGCCTCGGAAAGGGTCTGGATCATCTGCACAGTGTTGTCCTTCGTGGCCATGATTTGCTCTCCTGAGAGAATCAATGGCGAATGAATCTAGCCCCCGCCAGGGAGCCGAGATCACGAGCTGATTCCGACGGAAACCAAATCGCCTTGTATTTCAGCGGAGCATTTTAGAAACAAAAAAAGAAAAGATATGACCACAGGCCGAGGGCCGGAACTCCAGCAACTAGAACAGCCAAGCTCCTGTTCCCGGTTGCAATTTTCGGAGCCTAACAGAAAAGGGTCGATTGTCAAGTGTTTGTTAGTTCGTGCCCATTTCTCTTGATGTGCACAGGGGCTCGAATGGGGGAACACTTCAGGGGAACACTTCAATGGACACAATGGAACCAAAGGAAAAACCACGAACACCCACGTTCGCCTGATCCATCGTTCGCGGATCTTGCTACTTGGTGGAATTGCTAGCGGTACCGGGAATCGCTCGAGCCGAGCCTGCCGAAGCAAACCCGGATTCTCAGGCCGAGAATTCTTTCAAGCCTGGTCAAGCTGCTCTCTCGCTCGGCCTATTCCTGCCCAAACGATTACCAAAGCACCCGACATCCAACTAAGGACACCAGGTCAGGGGTACGACTTTCGGAGCGCACGCGGCTCGCTTTTTCCCGCGGTCAATCTTCCGTGCAGAAGGAGACGCGCCTCCCTGAGCTCAGAAGTTCTGTTCTGTCTTGCGGGTATAGAGGTTTCGTGCGGCCTTACTTGTGTGGGCGAAGCGGTAATCATCCAGTTCCGCATCGGTAATTCTGAAATGAGCTTCCGGGGGATGATTCGCGTACGTGGCCAGCTCGCGCTGGAGCTTCAGGGAGCAGACGTCGGGTGCGTCCTGATAACGCACACGATGGGAGTCGAAAGCTTCGTTGGCGATGGTTAGGGTGAACTCGTGCCGTTCGTTCATGGCGTACCGCACTTGAAAGGTGTACTCACGGACCAGGGGTTTGGCTTCGAACCCGAGGTATTGGACCACCACGGTGTCGCTCATTTTGCGCCTGCTGCGGTTCCGGCTAGCACGGGTGCGGCGGTCACTTTCTTGCGGCGCTTGGTGCGTGGACGCTTCGGAGGCGTTCCCTCTGCCGGCTCAACGACCATCAGGCTGGTGACAAATTTTTTCGGTCCGTGGAGGTCGAATTCAATGGAGGTACGTTCCGCGTCCGATGCCGTAATGACACCGCAGCCGTACTGGAAATGCTTCACATAAAGACCTTCCGCGAGAGCCTTCATCTAAACCTCCTCCGAAGTATCCAATTCGAATGGTTCCAACGGCCCGGATTAAAAAAGCGCGAGCCCACCATGGGCGGGCTCGCGCTAACTGATCAGAGGCTGGTGACGTTCGACGCCTGCAGGCCCTTGGGGCCGGTGGTCACTTCAAATTCAACCGCCTGGCCGTCGTTCAGCGACTTGTAGCCCTCCGCCTGGATGGCGGAAAAATGGACGAAAACGTCCTCGCCGGACTGGCGCTGGATGAACCCGAAGCCCTTGCTGGCGTTGAACCACTTCACTGTACCTTGTTCTTTCACTGTCATTCCTTCTTTCGGTTTAAGCTATTTGGTGCTTCTCGACCGCCTCCAGCCGTCAAACAAAAGGGGCTGCAAGTGTGGACTTGCAGCCCCTTTAAACGAATCCAAAGGTGTTACAAGAGCAACAAACGCAGATGCATGATAGCACACCTTGTTTCAAGAACCTAACGAAATCTGCGACATGCCTCTCGGGCCGGAAGAAGCGCCATTGAAACAAAGTGCTGGTAGCGGTACCGGGAATCGAACCCGGGTTTCCAGATTGAGAATCTGGCGTCCTAACCCCTAGACGATACCGCCTTTGTTCGACAGACTCAGAAGACCCTTCGGGGAACGCGCCCCGTGGCCACAATTGAGAAGCCTTAGAATGGAACCGATCTTACGCAGCGGCACTATAGACCCACATTTTTATAGCTTGGAACGGGAGATTCCGTCAAGCCGTGTGGCTGGGTCCCGCCCCCTCAGGAATCGCGGCGCTCAGGAATGCGGCGCGGCGCCCTCGCTCTTCACCTGCTCCGAAGGACGCGGCACGATGCGGCGGTGGGGTAGGAAGGTGACGAAGCGATAGCGGCACGGGGCGCATCGGTACGCCGGGAAGCGCAGTAGGCGGAATAGCCCGGCAGACCAGCCCTCGAAGACATGGTTGTGGGAGATCCGCCGAAGGTTGAAGTTGCCGCAAAGGCTGCAGTGGGCGTAGAACGCAAATGACACCGGCACGACCCCGGCGAAGAATCGCAACTTGCAGATCCGGCACCGCCAGGGGCGCAGGCCGGAGAGTCCGATCAGGTAGTCGCGAAGCCATTCCCGCTTGGAGCGGTGACACTGGTCACTGAGGCAGTGGGGACAGATCAACGCATCGCCTTTTTCGCACAATGGACGGCGGCGGAAAGCATACGCGAAAGCTCTGAGGCGAGGCAACTGCATCTCCTTCGCCCTGGCCCGCAGAGGCAGCGCGGCGACGGCCGGCCACGCTGCGCCGCGACCTGCGTACCCGTGTAGAATAGCAGTGAGGTGAGGCCATGCCGAATTACTCTGCCGAGCACGCCCGCGCCGGCATCCGCGCCCAACTTCCGCGGCTGGAGACTTGGCCCAACCAGTTCCCGGGGTACGAGATCACCACGCGCTTCCCGGAATACACCTCGGTGTGCCCGAAGACCGGTCTGCCCGACTACGGCACCATCACCATCCAGTACTGTCCCCGGAAGCTGTGCCTTGAGCTGAAGGCTCTGAAGATTTATCTTCTGGCCTATCGAAACCTCGGCATTTTCTACGAGAACGCTGTGAATCGTATCCTGCGCGACATCGTGGAGGCCACTCGGCCCGAGTGGTGCATGGTGCGCGGCGAGTTCACCCCGCGGGGCGGCCTGACGACCACCGTCGAAGCACACGTTGAGCGTTCCGGAGGCCCTCGCGGGACGCGCCGGCCCCGGCGCGGCACCCGCGGCACGAAGGCCTAGGCACATGCGCATAGACAACCTGCAGGCGCTCATGGATAATCCAATGCCGCGGGAAAGAGGCATCGTTGCGCCCGCTCTCAAGGAGGTTCGATGAGCACGACCCCGAATGTTTCGGAATCCTCAGAGGCGAATCAGTACCAGTCCTCGGCGACGCCCCGATGGGTCTACGTGGTGTTCGGAATTGTCTTCCTGCTGGTGGGATATCTCCTTTATGCCGGTCACACGGCGCGGACACGGCTGGAGTCCGAGCTAGCCAACGCCAACAACCGCACCAACCAGCTCACAGCTCGGATGGACCAGACCAATTCCCGCCTGGCGGACCTGAAAGGCCAGCTTGACGTCACCTCGCAGAAGCTCGGAATGACCCAGGAAGACCTGGCGCGCGCCCGGAGCCTGGCGCAGAGCATCCGCAAGGAGCAGAAGGCCAGCGACGAGAGGCTCGGGGCGCAGATCGGCCAGGTAAAGCAGGAGAGCGAAGCCAAGATTGGCCAGGTTTCCACCGAGTTGGGCGGCGCCAGGACCGACATCGACACCACGCGCAAGGACCTAGAAACAACCAAGGGCAGGCTCGAGCGCGTCATGGGCGACCTGGGCGTACAGAGCGGGCTGATTGCACGCAACCGCGAAGACCTCGAGGAGCTGAAGCGCCGCGGAGAGCGCAACATCTTCGAGTTCAACCTGCGCAAATCGAAGACGCCGCAGCGAGTCGGCCCCGTGCAGCTCACCCTGCAGAAAGTAGACACGAAGAGATTCCGCTACACGATGACCGTCAATGCCGACGACAAACAGATTGAAAAGAAAGACAAGACGCTCAACGAGCCCGTGCAGTTCTACGTGAAGGGTTCCCGCGCGCCGTATGAGGTGGTTGTCTTCGAGATCTCGAAGGACCAGGTTGTCGGCTACCTCTCTACACCCAAGGAGATGGCCGCAGCCAAGCCGCAGTCCTGACCGCAGGCGGTAAGCCGCCTTCCGGCCCTGTTTCGACTCCGAAATCCCGGAGCGGGACAGGGCTTCTGCTTCCGGCTCGTGGAAGGCTCGCGACGTCGTTTACTTCGATGGGTATTTCGAGTAGCCCGCGACAAACCTCCCTGGTGCTTCTCGTGTTTCTTGTTGCTCCGCTCCTGCTGATTCTCTGCCAGCCTTCACCTGGGCAGCCGCAGGATCGGACGCCGCAGCAGCCGAAGGACCGCATCGCGGTGCGCGTGGACCTGGTGAACTTAGAGGTCAGCGTGATCGACGCGCTGGGCAACTTCGTCGGCGACCTGAAGCGCGAAAACTTTCGCGTGCTCGATGACGGCGTCGAACAGCCGCTCACGCACTTTACCCCGGTGGAAGCGCCCGCGCAGGTGCTCGTGCTGGTCGAAACCGGTCCGGCGGTGTATCTGATCCACCGGCAGCACCTGCTGGCGGCACATGCGCTGCTCGAGGGGCTGGCTGCCGATGATCGGGTCGCGCTGGGCACCTACGACCAGGCGGCGCGCCCCGTGCTCGGTTTCACCGAGGACAAGCGGGCCCTCGCCCAGGCGCTCGAGGGGCTGCACTACAACCTCGGCATGGCGCAGCTCAATCTGTTCGACGGCCTCGCGACGGCGCTCGACTGGCTTGCGCCGCTGCCGGGCAAGAAAGCCATCGTGCTCCTTAGCACGGGCCTGGACAGCTCCGGCGCCGGCCGCTGGGAAGCACTGGAACAAAAACTCCGTGCCAGCGACGTGGTGGTCATGGCCGTGGCGCTGGGCGGCGAGTTGCGCCAGCCTGACAAAAAGAAAAAGACGCAGCCGGTGACACCCTCCAAAGATGAGAGTGGGATGAGCTTTGCCCGGGCCGACCTCAACTTGGAAAACGTCGCGGAGGCCACCGGCGGCCGCGCCTATTTCCCTCGAGATGCCCGCGAGTTCGCCGGCATTTATCGCCAGATCGCCATCCGGTTGCGTCACCAGTACAGCTTGGCTTTTGCGCCGCCCACACGCGACGCCCGCTTCCACCAAGTAGAAGTGCAGCTACGAGACGCAAGCGGCCTGCCGCTACTCACCAGGGACGGCAAACCCGCCTATCGCGTCAGCACGCGTAAGGGCTACTTGGCGCCAACGCCGTAAGCCGCAGGCCATCGGAAGGGCATCCTCGCACGGCCCGGACAGGTTTCTCGCGCCCCTGTGGATGCGCCTAGGTGAATTGATTATTCGTATTCCTTGAGGGTCTGGGCCATTTCGCGGAGGCGCTCGTCCACCAGAGCAAAGCAAGTGCCCGGCTCGAGCTTGCCGTCGGCGGCGCGCTGCCCCGCCTTGACGCCGGTGAGGACCTCGACGCCTTCCTCGACAGTGGCCACGGGCAGAATGCGGAATTTCCCGGCGGCGACGGCTTCCACCACGTCATCGCGCAGCATCAGGTCTTCGACGTTCTCAGCCGGGATGAGCACACCCTGCTGGCCTGTGAGCCCCTTGACGCGGCAGACGTCGTAGAAGCCTTCAATCTTCTGGTTCACGCCGCCGATCGGCTGGATATCGCCCTGCTGGTTGACCGATCCGGTAACGGCGACGTCCTGCCGGATGGGCAGGCCGGAGAGCGCAGAGAGCAGCGCGTAGATTTCGGTTGAGCTGGCGCTATCGCCGTCAATGCCGGCGTAGGACTGCTCGAAACATATGCTGGCAGCGAGCGAGAGCGGCTTATCCTGCGCAAACCGGGCCCGCAGGTAGCCGGCGATGATCTGCATGCCCTTGTCGTGGAAGCGCCCGCTCAGCCGGGCCTCGCGTTCGACGTTGATCAGGCCGGCCTTGCCCAGCGCCGCCGAGGCAGTGATGCGCACGGGCTTGCCGAAGGCGTAGCCGCCGATCTCGAGCACACTCAGGCCGTTGACCTGGCCGACGCGTGAGCCAGTGGTATCGATCAGCAGCGTACCTTCCTCAATCATTTCGCGGATCTTGGTCTCGATCAGGTTGTGCCGCTCGACCTTGGCTTCGATGGCCTGGCGCACGTGCACTGCGGTAACCGGCGACTGCCCCTCTCCCCGAGCGATGTAGCAGGCTTCGCGGGCTAGGTCCGCCAGGTCGGTAAAGCGCGCCGTCACCTTGCTGCGGCGGCCCGCCTTGCGCACGCCGTATTCAATCATCGCCGCCATCGCGGTACGGTCGAACGGGCACAGCCCCTCGTCCTCGGAGAGCTTGCGCAGTTGGCCGCCGTACTGGCGGAGGACCTCGTCGCTCATGACCATCTCTTCGTCGAACTCCGCCCGCACCTTGAAAATCTTCTTGAAGTCCTCCTCGTACTCGTAGAGCAGCTCGTACATCTCTCGGTCGCCGATCAGAATGATCTTGACGTGGATCTCGATCGGTTCGGGTTTGAGCGCCGAGGTGCCGAACGGGAAAAACAGATCCATGGGCTGGATTTCGAGCCGGCCGTGGTTCAGCGTGCGCTTCAGCGTCCGCCAGACGCCCGGCTCGGTGAGCGCGTCGAGCGCGTACATGATCAGGAAGCCGCCGTCGGCGCGCAGCACCGATCCCGCCCGCAGGTCCATGAAGTCGGAGGTCCAGCCGCCGCGGGAATCGTAGCTGCGCTGGATGGTGCCGAACAGGTTGGCGTAGGTGGGCGTGGTCTCGAAGATCACCGGGGAGGCGTCGTGCTCGTTGTGAGCCAGCAGGACATTGACGCCGTACAGCCGGAAGGGATCACGCTCGGAGGACGGCGCCCGCGACCCGCCGTCCGGGGAGGCTTGCTGCTCCTCCTCCCCTTCCCGCTCCTTGAATGGATCGAGATTGTCCAGCAAATGGTGGCGCACTTCCTCAAGGTATTCAGAGACTAGAGCGCCCGCATATTTCTCCTTCAGCTCCTCGATGAAGCCGTCCACCAGCACCGAAGCGGCTTCTTGCTCCAGGTAGCTCAACTCGCTGGCGAGCTCGCGGGAGAGCGTCAGCGTCTTGCGGTAAACGACGGTGAACTCCTGGCGGAACTGCTCGTATTTGCGCTCGAGTTCTTCGGCGGCGATCGTTTCGAGCTTGCCCTCATGGACCAGCTTGGGAACGTCCTCGATGGGCACCATCTGGCCCTCAAGCACCGGAAAAATTTCCGGCAGGGCCACCGCGCCCACCTGCATGTGGCCCAGCGCAAATTGGTCGCGGGCGATGCGGCGCGTGAAATCGTCCATCAACTCTTTCTCGCGGGTTGTGAAGCGGTCCACGATGCGCCCCTTCTGGCGCTGGAAGGGTTCGCCCTCAAACACCTGCGGGATTCGCCGGCGCAGGAATTCGATCCCCGACTGCATGTCCTTCTTGAACCCGTTGGCTTGGCCGCGGGGCAGGGTGAGCAGGCGCGGGCGGTCGAGATTCTTGAAGTTGTTGACGTAGCAGCGGTCGGGCGAAGCCGTGGTGTCCGGATGGATCTCCTCGATCATGCGCACGATCATGCCGCCGCGACTGGTGCCCGCCAGCCCGCACACAAAAATGTTGTAGCCCGGCGCAGCCAGCTCCACGCCCATCTTCAGGGCACGGATGGCGCGGTCCTGCCCGATCACGCCTTCGAGCGGTTCCGCCTGCGCTGTGGTCTCAAACGGGATTCGCGAGGGATCGCAATGCCAGCGAAGCTTTTCCGGGGTGAGTTCGGCGGGCGTGGCTGCGGCTTTGGTGACCATGGGGCCCTTCCGAGCGGGCTACTCTAGCACAGCCCGCTCACCCTGCCCACACTCGCGCCGAGCAGTTTCCAGAAGCAACTCAGGTGGCCTTGGCGTGCTCGGTATAAACGTCCAGGATGCCGGCCATCGCCGCCACAACGATTGGGCCCAGCACCACGCCGAGCATTCCGAACACGCTGATCCCGCCCAGAACGCTGATGAAGACCAGCAGCCCGTTCAGGCGCGCGCGCCCGCTGATCAACATCGGACGCAGGAAACTGTCCACAGCGCCGCCCACGCCCGCGCAGATGGCCACCAGCGTCACGGCGCGGGCCGGATGGCCAGTTGCAAACAGCCAGATTGTCGCCGGAACCCAGATCGGCCAGGCGCCCACCACCGGCAGGAGCGAGAGGAAAGCCATGATCACACCCCAAAAGACCGGAGCACTCAGGCGCACGATGGCAAAGGCTGCCCCGCACAGCAGGCCCTGCACGGCGGCGATAATCAGGCTAGTGGTGACGCTGGCGAAGATCAGATCGCGGGCCTCGGCGATCATCTTGTCGCGGTGCGCTTCCTCGAAGGGCAGCAAACGGCGCGCGCCCGCGACAATCGCCCCGGCGTCGCGGAATAGAAAGAACAGGGCAAACAGCGTGACAAACAGCTCGAACAGGAACACGGCGGCGTTGCGCAGTACCGCGCCCAATTCGGAGGCCAGAAACTCTGCTGCCCGCTCAACAGTCTGTCGCACCAGCGTGGGCAGGTCCGAGGGAGCGCCATCCGTCGCTCCCGCCCTGGCCGCGCCGATCCACTCCCAGATGCGGTTGACCCAAGGATATTGTCCTTGGGCGAACGCGTGCTGCAGGCCCCGCGCCGCCACTACGCCATCGCGGACAAAAAGCGTCATCACCAGCAACGTGGGTACAATCAGAATCAGCGTGACGCCGATTGTGCTGACCGCCGCGGCGGTCCTCCGCCCCAGGCGCCTTTCCAGGCGCTCGTGCCAGGGATAGAAGACCACCACCAGGACCCCGGCCCACCCCAAAGGCAGCAGGAATGGCTCAAAGACGCGGAACACCAGGTAGGCCAGCAGCAATACCACGCCGTAGAAAAGCACCCGCGAAAGGCGGTCGTCTGAGATCGCTTGCGGCATCCGTGTGCCCTTCTCTCCCGTTATAGATATAATGCTGCTCCGCTCGATGGTCTGGGACGCACTCCGGAGAAAGGGCCGCCGGATAAGCAGCGCTGATGAATACCGCGCCTCATTTGCTTGACCGCTACCAAGTGCGCGTACTCGCCATACTCGCTCTCATCAATTTTGTCAACTTCGCCGACCGGCTGGTGGTGCCGCCGCTGGTGCCGCTGCTCCGCGACCAGTTCGGGCTCTCGAGCGCCAACCTCAGCCTGCTGCACATCGCGCTCCAGATCGTGCTCTCGCTGGCGACGGTTCCCTTCGCTCTGCTGGCCGACCGTGCCAGCCGCACCCGCATCATCGCCGCCGGTGTGATTTTTTGGAGCCTGGCCACCTTCCTGACCGGCATGGCTCACACTTTTGCGCTGCTGCTGCTGGCGCGCTCTCTGGTCGGCGTGGGTGAGGCGGCCTACGCGCCCGCGGCGCAATCAATGATTTCCGGGGCATTTCCGGCGGAGAGCCGCGCCCGGGCGCAGTCGGTGTTTGCAGCCGGGATGCTGACTGGAGGCATTTCGGGCCTGGCGCTCGGCTGGATAATCGGGCACACCTGGGGATGGCGACCCGCGTTCTTCCTTGTCGGCTTCCCGGGACTGCTCCTCGGCCTCAGCGTGTTGCGCCTGAAGGAACCGCCGCGGGGCCCGAAGTCCGAAGTGGTGCCTATTGGGCGGCTGCTTGCCGTGCCCGCTTACCTCGCCATAGTTTTCAGCGGTGTGCTCATCACGTTTGCCAGCATCGCCTTTTTCTACTGGGGCGCTGACTTTGTCGAGCGCTACACGGATTTCCGCCCCGGCGAAGCAGGGCTCTGGCTCGGCGCGGCACTCTTCTTTTCGTTGCCGCTGGGCGTGTTAACCGGCGGGTATGTCGCCGACTTCCTGCAGAAGCGCTATCTCTACGGCCGGGTGCTCACGATTGCGATAGCGTCTTTGGCCGCGGCGCCGTTCCTGCTGTGGGCCATTTCTACGGAAGAGAAAAGCTACGTCGTCGCGGCGCTCTTTGTCGCGGGGTTCTTCATGTCCTGGTACCACGGGCCAGTCACCGCGGTGATCCACGACATGATGCCGCGCCGCGCGCACGCCACCTCGGTGGGCGTCTACATGTTCGTCACGCAACTGCTTGGCGGGTTCGGCCCTTTCGTCGTTGGCAAGATTGACGACCTCGCCGATCTGGTGATGGGACTGAAGCTGGCCGTCGGCGTGATGGTCGTCGGAGCGCTCTCCTTCTTGCTGGTGATCCACTTCATCCGTCGCGACGGTCTGCACCACCCGCTTCTGGATGCCTTTCGAGCTGAGGCGGATAATTAGGAGCGTTCCGTTGACCGGCGGTTCAACGCGAGGAAAGACAGAACCGTGAAACGGGTTTTCCGGAAAAATCGGTCGGTCGAACGGGGGGAAATTCTAAGTCTTGTCCGCTTGGTACAGGCTATTTCCCATTCAGCCCTTGATTGCTTCCAACGCCGGTGACGAAGTCCCAACCCGTGGTTGCATTGAAGCTTCCTGCGGTGCCCGAAACAATGTCGCGAAAATCGGTGGCGTTTCCCAGGTTGCTGTAAATTGTGCTTAGCTCAGTGGCGCTGTTGCCGTAGAAATGACCCGCCAAATTCACAATTCCTGCCAGAGATGGCGAAGAGACGCTAGTTCCACCAAAAACCAACCATCCACTGAACCCTTGGCACGGGGTGCTGTCGTACACCGAGACCCCCGAATTGGGGTCGGCGTCGAAGGAGAAGTCCGGCGCGCCCCGCTGTGTCCCGACGATTGCAGAGATCCCGTCCTGGTACGAGGGTCGGGACTCATATTGACTCGGGCCACCACCGCTTCCGCTCCAGCCCGTCTCGCTGACGAAGTTGCCGGAGCTATCCCGGTTGATCGTTGTGCCTCCCGCCGAAACCACATTCGGGGACACTCCCGGGTAGATCCTTTGGCCGCCGGTGTCGCCGCTTGCCGCGAAGTAAACAACTCGGGGGGCCGTGAAGTGTGAGTCGGAGCTCGCTTCCGTGGAGAATTCGCTGCCACCCCAACTCATCGATACTTCACCTACACCCCCATTTTGGCTCACGATATTGCTGGCAACATCCACGGCCTGAAACAGGTCAGAAAACCTATTCGACGCTGCCTCCACGAGAACAATTCTGGCGTTCGGGGCCATGGCGTGCGCCCACTCGATATCGAGTGCAGCTTCCTGGGCCCAGCCGCAATTGGCACGGGGTTTCGTTCCACGGGCGTACACCTTTTGGAAACACCCGTTTGCGGTCATGCAGGAGGGCAGACCCAACTGCGAAGAAAATACATTCAAGTCGTTTTCTGCGGTCGGATAGTCGTATGCGTCAACAATGGCAATGATGCCAGAACCACCGCTCGAGGGAATGTTGTATACCGAACGAAGGGATGCCGGAGTTTCGCCGGAAGGCGAAGTTCCAACAAACTCGGGGCGGAATTGAATCACGTGGTTCGTATGCGCTCTGATCCCCATATCCTCGCGCCGCTCGATGCTCGTGTCAGGAATGAGGACAGAACCGTGCTGGGGCGGCGGGCCCTGGGCGATCAGCAAACTTGTGCCTATACCAGCCGCAACGACGCAAAACAATACTAAGATCCAGGCTCTCATGCGCCCCTCCCAAAAGGACGGCATCTTAGGGGAAAGAATGGTTCCAGGTCAATGGAACTCTGGTGCTAAAGGTCCTGGAGGCTATGCACCGAAGACATAGCACTGCCTGTCGAAAAAGGAAACGTCTCGGCATAGCGTTGGTGCACCAGCGCGTTGATTCGCCAGCGAGCGAAGTCCTAAGAGGACTTAACCCCTTTACTGTCAGCAAGTCTCAGCATATCTGTCAGCAACACTTAACCCGCCCTTCCCGGATGGGAAATCAGAATCGCAGGTAGTTTGCTGAGGGAGGAATCAGGTCAGCGCAAGGGTTCCACCGGCAGGATGGGGTTCTCGTGGAAGAGATACTCCGCCGTGCTATCATTCGCCTACGGCACCACGAGGCACCCATGGCTGATCCCGCCGCCTGCCAGCACGCGCGCACGCAGCTCATCGCCAAAGACCAGGACGCTGAATACGTCGAGTGCCTCGACTGCGGCGCAATCCTCGAGGCCGACGAGTTGGGCGAGCCTTCCGGCTTCGACGAATCCCTCTCCGATGCTTGATCCGGCACGATCCGTAGGGCCGCCGCTTCCGACCGCTGACGGCTGCTTCAGCGGATGCCGAGCTTCTCCATCAGCCGGAGCACGTCGCCGGCCGCAACATCGTAGAGCTCGTGCTCATCCTCCTGCTCGAGCCGTTCGCGGAGGTATTCGGCGGCCGTGAAGCTGGCTTCGCGGTCGGTGAGGTCCCGGCCGGTACGGGCGCGGAAGTTCACGAAGGCCGGATGCGCCAAGCCCACAACCACGCCGCGGCCATCCACGAAGAATTTGCAATCGATGGTGTCGCTGTGACGGGTGGCCACTCCGTTCCAGAGATGCGAGAAGCGGCAGCGGTAGACTTGGTCAGTGAGCTTTGAGGGCACGTCGAATGGCCCCACAAAATCGCTCATTGCGCCGACATTGGGGATGGCCGAATTCACGGCTTCTTCTCGGGGAGGCAAGCCACCGCCGTCGCCCGTTTGAGGAGGCTTCGGCTCCAGATCTGCGGACGGTCTCGGCGCACGCGGGCCTGCCCTTACTACTTCTGGTTGCCGACCGCCACCGACTCCGTTTGGCCGTAGCTCCGCACCGCGGCGCCGACGCCGGCGCCTGCCGGCACGCGAAAGCCCTGGTCGAGCAGCACTTTTTCCAGGGCTGCGAGCAACAGCAGCACGTTGGTCCGTTGACTTGAGTAACCCATCAGGCCGACGCGCCAGAGCTTGCCCTTCAGCGGCCCAAAGCCGCCGGCAATTTCAATGTTGAATTCGCCGAGCAACTGGCGGCGCACCTTGACGTCTTCGATCCCATCGGGCACGCGCACGCCCGTAACGGTGATCAACCGGTCGGCTGGATTCGCAACGAATAGCTCGAGGCCCATCGCTTCCAGGCCAGCGATCAGCGCCTGCTGGTTTTGCCGATGGCGCTCCCAGCGCGCCTCCAAACCCTCCTCCAGCACCAGCCGCAACGCCTCACGAAGGCCATAGATCAGCGAAATCGGCGGGGTGTGGTGATAGGTTCGCTCCTTGCCCCAATAATTCATCGTCGTGGTCAGATCGAAGTACCAGCTCTGCACCTTGGTCTTGCGCGCTCGCAGCAGCTCCTCGACGCGTCCGTTTACGGTGATGGGTGCCATGCCCGGCGGTGCGCTGAGGGCCTTCTGGGAGCCGCTGAAGCAGATGTCCACCTGCTGGCGGTCCACGTCGAGCGGCATCCCAGCGAGCGTGGCCACCGCATCCACCACCAGCAGCGCGCCCAGCTCATCAGCTACTTTGCGGAAATCCTCCAGCCGGTGCGCCACCGAGGTGGACGTCTCGCCGTGCGTCAGGCCCACAAACTTGATCTTCTTGCCTTTGCCGGCCCGGCGAACCTCGTCAGGGTCCACCGCCCGGCCGTAGGGCGCTTCGATGCGAGTGACCCGGGCGGGGGTGCGCTCGGCGATCAGGGCCATGCGCTCGGAAAACGTGCCATTGACGCAGACGATCGCTTCATCGCCCTCTTCGAGCGGGTTCAGCACCGCTGCCTCGATGCCGCCCGAGCCGGAGGCAGAGATGGGAAACGTGACGCGATTCTCGGTTCGGAAGACGCGCCGTAAAAGCACTTGGACGTCTCCCATCATTTCCATGAACCATGGGTCCAGGTGGCCCACAATCGGTGTGGCCATCGCCCGATAGACCCGCGGGTCCACGCAGGATGGCCCGGGAGTCAACATCAGCCGGGTCGGGGGGAGGAGTTCTCCGATCTGATCCGTCATGGTTTCAACGCCTCGATCTGCGTGCAGCCTTAGTGGTCGCACCCGGAGCCGGTCCCAAAAGCATTCGAGCCCCGGGACAGGAGCGCTGCGGGCGCCTGGCGCGGGGCTATAGTGTCTCGAAATCGAGCGTGCGGCGCAACGGCCAAAATGGTTGCCCGTCAGGACAGACCCTGTCCGAGGTGTCTCGGGTGCAATCTTTGGGCGGCCAATTCATCTCTTAACGGGACGCTAAAGATTCAGTACAATCGAGAGCTGTTCGTCTGCCCGACAAGGAGCCGCAATGACTGCCACGCCGCAAGGAGTCCTGATGCCCGCCACCGTGGAAAAGATCCGCGAGAAAGCGCGCCTGCTGCGCATCCATTCGATGCGCGCCACGACCGCTGCCGGCTCCGGCCATCCCACGTCGTGTCTTTCGGCGGCGGAGCTGGTGGCCGGGACGTTCTTCCACGCCATGAAGTTCGACGTGGCACACCCGAACTCGACTGCGGGCGACCGCTTTGTGCTCTCGAAGGGTCACGCCGCCCCGGTGCTCTATGCTGCGCTGGCTGAAGCGGGCGTCTTCCCGGTTTCGCGCTTGATGACGCTGCGCCAGTTTTCAAGCGAGCTCGAAGGCCACCCCACGCCGCTTATCCCCGGCGTGGATGCCGCCACCGGCTCGCTCGGCCAAGGGCTTTCGGTGGGCGCGGGGCTCGCGCTGGGAGCAAGAATTGAGAGGTCACGAGCGCGCGTTTATGTGCTGCTCGGAGATGGCGAGCTTGCGGAAGGGAACGTCTGGGAAGCGGCGGCATTCGCAGCGCATTACCAGCTCGACAACCTGACAGCGATTGCGGATATCAATGGACTGGGCCAGAGCGAGCGCACGATGTACCGCCACGACACCGAGGTCTATCGCCGCAAATTCGAGGCACAGGGCTGGCAGGCCGAAGTGATTAACGGGCACGACCTCGCCGCCGTGCTGGGCGCGCTCGACCGCGCCAGGTCCACTACCGGACGCCCCCAGGCGATCGTTGCCCGCACCGAAAAGGGCCACGGCATCAGTTTTCTGGCGGACCGAGAGGGCTGGCACGGCAAGGCGCTCTCAAAGGAAGAATTGGAGAAGGCGCTGGTGGAGATCGGACCTGCCCCCGAGATTCCAAAAGACGATGGCCGCTCGTATGTGCGCAAATCTCTGCCTGTGCCGCCGGAATTCCCCGCCCCGGCGGCGCCGGACTACAAACCCGGCCAGAACGTCGCGACGCGAGAGGCCTATGGCACAGCGCTACGGAAGCTCGCCGCTGTCAACCCGAAAATCGTGGCCCTGGACGGCGACGTCAAGAATTCTACCTTCGCCGATGTCTTGCAGAAGGCCTATCCCGATCGGCTCTTCCAGGGTTACATCGCCGAGCAGAACATCGTCAGTGCAGGCGTGGGCCTGGCGGCGCAGGGGCAGGTGCCGTTCATCGCCACGTTCGCATGCTTCTTCTCGCGCGCATACGATCAGGTGCGCATGGCGGCAATCAGCCGGAGCAACATCAACCTGTGCGGCTCGCACTGCGGGGTCTCCATCGGCGAAGACGGGCCCTCGCAGATGGGCCTGGAGGATCTGGCGATGTTCCGCGCCATCCCCGGCGCGACGGTATTCTATCCCTCAGACGCTGTCGCGGCCGAGCGGCTGACGGAAGCGGCGGCGCGCCTGCCCGGCATCTGCTACCTGCGAACATCGCGCCCGAAATTGCCTGTGCTTTACGCCGGCGATGAAAAATTCCCCGTGCCCGGATTCAAAGTCCTTCGCCAGAGCTCGGGCGACCGCGCGATCGTTGTCGCCGCCGGAGTCACGGTTTACGAAGCCCTGAAGGCTTATGAGCAGCTCAAGGCCAGGGGCATTCCCATCCGCGTCATTGACCTCTATTGCTTGAAGCCGATTGACGCCACGGCGCTGGGCCAGCACGTCGCGGCTGGCGGCGGTCGCCTGGTCAGCGTCGAAGACCACTATCCGGAAGGCGGGCTGGGCGAAGCCGTGCTCGGCGCGTTGACTGCCGGCGGCATTGCGCTCGGGGGCGTGCGGCGACTGGCCGTCACCGGGGTGCCGCACTCGGGCAAGCCCGACGAGTTGCTTGACGCCTTCGGCATCTCGGCGCGCCACATCGTCGGCGCTGTCGAGCAGTTGGGCTAGCCTGCGGAAGAACCGGGGCGGACCTCAAGGCGGACGGAAGCTGAGGCTGTGCCCCGGAGATGGCTCTAGGAGCGCGCCGCCGTGGGCACCAGGGCGGTCTTGGGCGGCTGGCGCAAATCCCAGACAATCCGAAACCACGACAGCACGCGCAGGGCGTAGTAGGTCAGGTCCACTTCCCACCAGAAAAACCCTTGTCGCGCCGAGGCCATGAAGTGGTGGTGGTTGTTGTGCCAGCCCTCGCCCATGGTGAGCAGGGCGAGGAGCGGGTTATTCTTGCTCGTGTCGGTGGTCTCGTAGCGCCGCCGGCCGAAGATGTGCGAGAGCGAATTGATGGTGAACGAAGAGTGCCACAGCAGGACGGTGCTAATGAAGAAGCCCCACACCAGCATTCCCCAGCCGCCGATCAGGAACAGCGCAGTTGCGAGCGCAATCGGCGGCACCAGGTGGTAGCGGTTCAGCCAACGCAGCTCCGGGTACTTGTAGAAATCGCGGATCAAGTCCACCTGCGTCTCGTTGTACCGGTCGGAAAGGATCCAGCCCACGTGCGACCACCAGAAGCCGAACAGCGAAGGAGAGTGCAGGTCCTCTTGGGTATCGGAGTACCGGTGATGGTGGCGGTGATTCGCCGCCCACCACAGAACTCCCTTCTGCGTGGACGAGGTGGCTACGAACGCCATCACGAACTGGAAGGCGCGGCTGGTCTTGAACGACCGATGTGAGAAATAGCGGTGATACCCCGCTGTTACGAAAAACATTCGCACGTAGAACAACGCCAGGCAAACAATCAGATAAGACCAGCGGAAGCCGATAAAAAAAGCCGTCAGGCAGGCGAGGTGGACGGCAAAAAAAGGAGTTGCGCGCACCAGAGAAATGCGGGCGCCATTGCGTAAGACAATCGCTACAGAAGCCATGAAACTGGTTTCCTCCGCTCCGAAGACTCCAGGGGAGTGACCCTGCTCTCCGCGAGCGCTTGAGGAACCAGCCGGGGGGACGCGCCACGAAAAAGCAACCCTAGTGTAAGGCTGTGTAGCTCTAGCGTCAAGCGCTGTTCACGGTGAGACTGCTCGTCTGTCGCGCAGATGACACCTCCGACGGGAGCTCCCGATCGCAGCGGCCTTGACGCCGCGCAAATTCTTCTTGCTGCTCCTGGCTGCCTCGTTTGAAACAGGTGTGCCGCGCCGGGAATCACGCCCCGGCTGCCCTCTTCCTTCGAAGCGTCAACTCGTTCATTTTGAGCGGCCCGCTCGTCTCTACTTTGGGCGCAAAGATGCGGAGAGAGCCCCTTTGCGCCGCCGGCGGGTGGCGCTGCGGATTCTCGCCAGAGCTTACAGACGTGAAAGCCAAACCGCTCTCCATTCGGCACCGATTCATCCTCCTGCAGGCGCTCACGTTTGCGCTGGGGATCTGGCTGCTGACCGGCGCACTGTACATCAACCTGAAAATACGTCGCGAGATGGAGGAGCCGCTCCGCGACCTGCATGCAGCGCTGGCACTGCATGCCGAAATGGGCGCCGCCCAGCAGGCCGTGCTGCTGTCGGCGGCAAACGCCTATTTTCATCCCGGCGAAGCCTCCGGCGAGGAATTCCGGTCGGCGGCTCGCAAGTTGCCGAAGTTGCTGGCGCGCTACTTGAGTCTCCAGCTCAGCTCGGAGGAGCGTCGGGCGCTCGAAAGCATCCAGCAACTGCAGCAGCGCCTGCTGGAGCACGCCAGCCTGCCGCCTTTCCCCGACTCGAGGACGCCGGAGGAGGCCAGTCGGTTCCGCGAAGTGGGCGAAATCAACCGCCAGGTTGATTTGATCCAGTACAACCTTACGCAGGCTCACCTCCGGCGACTCGAGGCGACCACCGAGCGGCTACATGAGTACACCCGAAAGCTCCACCTGTTGCTCGGCATATTCGGCCTGTCCGCGACTCTGGCCCTGCTGCAGTTCCGGCGGTTCCATCAGCAGGAGATCTGGCGGCCGCTGGACGAGCTGCGGCGGATGGTCATCGAGATACGTCGCGGCAACCTGGATGTCCGTGGCAAGGTGCCCGGCAGCATCGAGTTCGGGGCGCCGGTGAAGGGCTTTTCAGAAATGGCCGGAGAGCTGCGCGAGATGCGGGATTCGCTCGAGCAGAAGGTACGCGAGCGCACCGCAGGACTCGAAAACACACAGCATGAGCTGGCGCAGACGGCCAAGCTTTCTTCGCTCGGCCAATTGCTCTCCGGCGTGGCCCACGAAATCAACAACCCGCTGACTTCCATCCTGGGATTCAGCGAGCTGGCGCTGACGCGGACGCAGCTCGATCTCGGCCTGCGGCTCCAGCTCCAGACCATCCGCGATGAAGCAGTCCGCCTGAAGAACCTGGTCGCCAACCTCAGTACCTTTGCCCGCCGCGGGACGCAGCGCACCGCCAGGTTGGACCTGCGGCAGGCGCTCGACCGCTTGGTGAACCTCCGGCGCTATCAACTGGGCGCCAACAACATCGAGCTTCACTTCGACCGGCCGCCCGGACCGGTCTGGGTCGAGGGCGACCTCGAGCTGCTCATCCAGGTCTTCTTCAACCTGGTGCTCAATTCCGAGCAGGCCATCCTCTCCTGCCGCACCCGAGGCGATATCTGGTTAGGGTGTGGGGTCGAGACCGGGTGCGCCTGGGCCACGGTGCGTGATAACGGCGCGGGGATGTCTCCGGCCGTGCGGGAACGCATCTTGGATCCCTTCTTCACCACCAAGCCCATCGGGCAGGGTACCGGCCTGGGTCTGAGCATCTCCCACGGGATCATCCAACAGCACCGCGGCTCCATCAGCGCGGAGAGCGTCGAAGGCAAAGGCACGAAAATGCGCATCGTGCTCCCCGTCGCGGACCCGCCCAAGAGCGCCGGAAGCGAGCTAGCACACAGTGAGGCCGCGGCAATGGAGAATTGCGACGCCTGGCCGGGGCCACTGGCGCTGGTGATTGATGATGAGCCGGCGATTTCTCAGCTGGTCGGACAATTCCTGGAAAGCCGCGGCTGGCGCGCCGTAATCCTGAACGACTCCACCGCAGTGGAAGCCAGGCTCGCTCAGCAGCCGTTTGCGCTGGTGATCTGCGACCTGAAAATGCCCGGGATGAACGGCCTCGATGTCCTGCGCCTGCTGCGACACAAGCAGCCGAAGCTAGCACAGCGCTTCTTGCTGATGACCGGCAACCTTGCCGACGCTGAGCAGATGCAGAATAGTGAAATGATCGGCGTCCCCATCCTGCGCAAACCATTCGCGCTCGCCCGCCTGGCGGATTCTCTTGACGCCTTGCTGAAAAAGGAAGACTGATCTCGCTCTTCGCGCCGGGTGTAATCTGGCTCGCAGTATGCTATCTTCTCGCTTCCCTCGAACTGGACATCCTCGCTTTCGGCTTTGGACTTTCGGCTGTGAACTTTCGACTTGGAAATGGCTGAAAAACTAATCTTGGTTGGCTTGATTCCTGAGGTGCTGGTGATCCAGCCCGACGAGCAGGTGGTGTGGCTCTCAGACGCGGGCCATTTGAAGGTCGAATTTGACCCCAACCGCTGCCCGTTTTCCTCGAATGTCTTTCAGGCGCCGGTGCGCATGCGCCTGTCGAGCGGCACGCCGCGACCCGGAACCAAGCCCGGCTCTTACAAATACCGCCTCTGGCTGAACGATCAGATGATCGGCAGCGGGGAGATCATCCTGCGCGAGAAATAGGTAAGTCCGCCAGACAGCAGAAAAGGCTGGAGGGCCACCGGCGAGTGCCAATCCTCGAGCTGCAAGAATGCTCGGTTTGTAGGGGTAAGATAGGCGGAGGAGTCGCCAACAACGTCAGTCGCCGGCGGCGACAGCGCGGGTGTTTTCGACCGACGCCGCCAGGCCGCGCCGCACCGGCGCCAGTAGGAATGACGGCACGGGCCTCTCCGGCGGAAGCGATAGGCTAGCCGCCTTCCGCGGGAATTCGGCGCGCCGGTCCATCTGCAATCCCGCTTCGCTGAGCATTTCGCCGGAAAGCTTGGGGTCGTCTGAGCGGTCCACACCCCAGAACCACAAACGATCCTCCTGGCGCTGCAGGAACTGGAGCGATTGTTCGAGCTTCTTCATGGCACGATCAAACGATGAAGCCAGAAAATAAACCGAGAGCACCCAGGAGTGCCGTGCATAGGAGGTCCGGATGCGCACGCAATACTTCCCGTTCTGGTTCATTTCGACCGCACAGCGGTATTCGTTCCGCCGCAAGCTATGTTTCGCGGACATAGCGCACCTCAGTCTACAGGCCGTTCGGCCGACTTGCGCCCGAGCTCCCTGGCAGCGGCCGGCCCTTCGGCAGTGACTATGTTGCCGTCAGTCGGCACTCTCTCCATTTAGTCGCTTCTCCGTCATGGACAGCTCCGTTGTGCAAGGCCGGTACAACAAGCTTGAGAAGACACGTTCCGGGGAAGGGAAACGTCTTGTGTTGCACCCTGCTGGCGACAGGGAATTTGCTGCGGACGGAAATATGCTAGCCGATACCCCTACAAGAAGGCAAACGAAAAAAGGTGACAAGGTAAGTGCTTTATTTCCAACATACTATGACAGACTACGAGGAGCTCCCTAAGCGCCTTAGGTTGTCTTGCATGATCTTCAGCTTGCCTTCCCGCTTCATGCGGTCCTCTAGTGCTGACCGAAAGGCCTCATAGGCGAGACCGCGCTTGCTCTGCAAGACCTGTTGCTCCAGGTCCTTGCGCTGCTTCTCGAACTCCTCCGGCTTGGCCTCCTCCCGCACCACCACCCGGAAGACTATCCAATTTGCACCCAGAGGGATCGGCGGAGCCGTCTGCCCGACGGCAAGAGTGAACGCCGAAAGGAACTGCCGCGCGCTCCCTACGCCCGGCACCGAGCCGGTTCGCGGAAAGGCGTCGCTGGCCTTCAATTCGAAGCCGAGTGCTTTGGCAGCGGTGGCCAGGCTTTCGCCCGACTGACCGCGCTTGGCAAGTTCCTCGGCTCGTGTTTTGGCTAGTTCGCCGGCTTTTTCGCGGCGAAAGTCGGCGGCGACTTTTTCGCGCACTTCGGCGAGACCTCCAGGATGGGCCCGCTGAACTTCCTTCACTGTGAGAACGATGTAACCTCGATCGGTGCGGATCGGCGAGCTGAGTTCTCCCTCGCGCAGGCGGAAGATGCCCTCGCGCACTTCAGGGGAAGTGCCGAGTTCGGGTACAGGGTCGGTGGCCGACATTGGCCGGGTTTCGGCGAGGTTCATCTTGAACTGCTTGGCGATATCGTCCAACGGCTGGCGGTTCGCCCGGCGGACGGCCGCGGCGATTTGGTCGGCGAGATCACCGGACTGGCGATCGGCTTTTTCTCCCGCGAGGACCGGCAAGATGGACCCGCGCACCTCTTCGAAGCTCTGGGTGCGGGCGGCCTGGTGTTCCATCACCTTGATGATATGGAAGCCGTACTGCGTCCGCACCAAGTCCGAGATGCTGCCTGGCGGCAACGTGAACGCTGCCTTCTCGAACTCCGGCACCGTCTGACCCTGCACAATCCAGCCCAGGTCGCCGCCCTTGTCCTTGGTGGTGTCGTCGGAGTATTGCTTGGCCAGGTCTTCAAACTTGGAGCCACGCCGCGCTTTCTTTAGGACGTCCTCGGCTTTCTTGCGGATCTCTTCGACCTCGGCGTCGGTTTTCCCAATGGTCTTGAACAGGATGTGGCTGGCGCGGACGCGGTTCTGGATGCGGTAGGTCTCGATGTGCTCGTTGTAGTAGGCGCGCAGCTCTTCGTCGGACACCGAGATGCGCTGGCGAAGCTGGTTCAGGTCGAGCAGCGCAAACCGCACCACGCGCCGCTCGGGCACCACGTATTGCGCCTTGTTTTTTTCGAAGTAGGAGGCCAGCTCCGCGTCCGCGGCCGCTACCTTCGATTCCATCTCGTCCGGCTTGATCAACACGTATTCGATCTTCACTTTTTCATTGCGCCGCCGGAACTCCTGCTGCACCTCCTCCGGCGTGACGCTGATCCCATCGGTCACCAGCCGGCGGAACTTCTCCTCCAGCAGTCCCTGCCGGATCAATTCCTCGAACTCGGCCACGCCCATATCGAACCGGAGCTGCACTTCTGTTGCATACTGCTCCATGCCGACAAAATTCTGCCCGGCAAAAGCACTGGGAAGCAGTTGGCGGATGCGCTCGGCGCGCTCTGCGTCGGTGACGCGGATGCCCAGGCGCTTGCCCTCGAGCTCGATCATGCGTTCGTAGACCAACTGGTTGACGATCTGCTGGGCGTAGAGAGGTTCGAGCGAGCGGGGAATCGAGCCGCGGCGAGCGATGCGCTGCAACTGCTGGCGCACTTCGAGCGTGGTCACCTGTTGACCGCCTACCTCGGCCACAACGTCGGTGCTGGAGACGTTTGAGCTGCCCTGCCCCGGGATCAGATAGACCAACATGCCCACGCTGATCAGGCCCAGCAGGATCCCCAGCAGGATGCGCACCCCCAGCTTTTTCTTTTGCAGCGCGTCGAGCATTCCGTCGGGCTCCCCGGCCTGCGACCAAAGCAAAGGCGCGATTATAGCAGAGCCGCACTGTTTGCGCTCCGCCTTGCGCCGCAGCCCGCTCGGGCGCTTAAGCTTCGAGTGGCGCCGCCGGCGGCTGGGGTGGCTAATTGTGAACCGCTGCCGGGTTGTATTGAAAGCCCGCTATCCCCGTGCTAAATTGGAAGATAGCGTGCTCATCTTTTCTCAGCGTGGGAGGCAGGGCCTTGTGGCATGAGCGACGAACGACAACCCGCTGCGACGAAGCCCAAAATTTCGCGCATCGAGGTCTATTGGACGGCGGTCACCTACCGCAGCGTCGTGGTGTATCTGGTACTTTTTCTTGCTATCTTGATGGCCACGCTCTACTTTGCCTACCCCGACTGGTACGGCGCGTCGTACCGCCGCCTCTCAAACGCTCTCGGCGGGCGCACTGGCGCCGTCACGGCCATCACGCAGACCCAGGCGCGCTTCGTCAACCTGGACGGCAAGGTGCAGATAAAAAAGGTAAACTCAGTGCAGTGGGTTGCCGCCGATTATCGCACTACGCTCGATAAGGGCGATCTGGTCGAGACCGGCCCGGACGGCGCAGCGCGGCTCACGTTTGCCGATGGTACCACCTATACCGTGAAAGCAGACACGCTGGTGACAGTGGAAGAGAATCTGGTGTCCCCCGACCGCGCCACGCGCGTCGGCGTGCACATAAGCTCCGGCGCGGTGGACCTGGCGACCCCGGCGTGGGAATCGGCCGGTTCAAAAGCGGAAGTTTCGTTCGAGAATGCCGTGGCTTCGCTGCGGCAGAACAGCCGGGCGGTCGTGCGCAGTGATCCGGGAAAGAATGAACATGAAATCACTGTGGCCGCCGGTGCCGCCGAACTGCAACGCGGCGAGGACCGCGTCGAAATCGGCCGCTGGGAGCGCGTGACCTTCCCGAACGGGGGGCCGGTGACCAAGAGCAGCGTGCTGGCGCCGCCGGACCTGGCGCAGCCGGTCAATCTCCAGGCGCTGATCGTCACGGATCCCAAGCGAGCGCCCGTGCGATTTGAGTGGAAGCCCGTGGCGGGCGCGGTGGCGTATCAATTGCGCATCAGCACCACGACGATGTTTTCCAAGCTGCTAGCCGACAAGCGGGCGACGAGCACCAGCACCGAAGTGACGGGGCTCGATGCCGGCGACTATTTCTGGAACGTAACGGCGATTGATGCGCACAAACATGCGAGCGAGGCCAGCGAAACCTACAAGTTCACCCTGGTGGCCGAGGGTAAGAGCCAGGAGATGCTGCTCGAGGTGGATGGCACGCAGTTGCATGGCAATGTCGTCGAGGTGATCGGCCACACCGAGCCCGGGGCGGCCCTGATTATCAACGGGCAGCCCGTGGCCGATATTCAGAACGACGGGCGTTTCCGGCATTTCACCCAGCCGCTGCCCCGCGGCAGCCACACGATTGTCATCACCGGGCAAAACCGCCGGGGAGGCACGGTCATCAAGCGCGTGCCGATTGTGATTCCGTAACCGAGGGTTATGATGAGAAAGAACGGATTCAGTTTTCGGTCGGTCTTCAGCTTGTTCTCCTCCGACCTGGCGATTGACCTGGGCACGGCCAACACGCTCGTCTTCTCCAAGGGCAAGGGCATCGTCGTGAACGAGCCCTCCATCGTGGCGATCAATAAGAACAGCTCCGAAGTCGTGGCCGTGGGGAAGGAAGCCAAGGAGATGCTGGGCCGCACGCCGGGGAACGTGGTGGCCATCAAGCCGATGAAGGACGGCGTGATCGCCGATTTCAAGGTGACCGAAAAGATGCTCACCTATTTCATCCAGAAGGCGCATAACCGGCGGGTCCTGGTGCACCCGCGCATCGTCATCGGCGTGCCCAGCGAGATCACCCCGGTGGAGAAGCGCGCCGTGCAGGACTCCGCCTACCGAGCGCGCGCCAGTGAAGTGTACCTGGTCGAGCAGGCTATGGCCGCGGCCATCGGCGCCGGCCTGCCCATTGAGGAACCCTCAGGCAACATGGTGGTGGACATCGGCGGAGGCACCACCGACATTGCGGTGATCTCCATGAGTGGCATCGTTTATTCGCGCTCGGTGCGCGTGGCCGGCAACGAGATGGACGAGGCGGTGATGCATTACCTGAAGCGCAAGTACAACCTGCTGGTCGGCGAGCGCACAGCCGAACAGATCAAGATGGAGATCGGCTCGGCCTACCCGCTGGAAAAGCCGCTCACAATGGAGGTGAAGGGCCGCAACTTGATCGAGGGCGTGCCCCGCACGGTCACCATCGACGACAGCGAGATCCGCGAGGCCCTCTCCGAATGCGTGGCCACCATCCTGAATGCCATCCGGGTGGCGCTCGAGCGCACCCCTCCCGAGCTTTCCGCCGACATCAGCGACCGCGGCATCGTGCTCACCGGCGGCGGGGCGCTGCTAAAAAACTTGGACAAGCGCATCCGGGAGGAGACCGGGCTGCCGGTCTCGATCGCCGACGACCCGCTGGCGTCGGTGGTGCTCGGCACCGGCAAGATGCTCAGCGATTTCCGGCTGCTGCGCCTGGTCTCGATTGATTAGCAGCATCGGGGAGTTGACAGTCGACGGTCGACCGTCAAAGGTTGAAAGTCGACAGCGAGCAGCGGTTGACGTTTCGTGGGGCCCGGCATGCCGGGCCTGCTTTCATGCTGCTTTGCCCGCTGCCGCGGGTTCAGGAAGACGGGTCAAACCTGGTCTCGAGTGTCTCTTGACGTTGGACTTTCGACTACTGCCATGATGGCCCTTCCCTCACGTCACCGTTCGCTGGCGCTTCTGGCCGTGGTCGTGGCGTCTCAGGTGCTGTTGCTTGCGGTGCAAATCAAGCAAGAACGCCAGGTGCGGCTGGTTCGTGTCTGGGCGGTGGCAATGATCACACCGATTCAGCGTGCGGGCGCCTGGACGTTCGACCGGCTGCACGGCGGCTGGAGCAACTATATCGCCCTGCGACACACCGGCCGCGAGAATCAGGAGCTGCGCGGCGAGGTCGAGCGCCTGCGACTGCGCAACAGCCAGCTCGAGAGCCGCGCCGCGGAGACCGATCGTCTGGCCGGCCTGCTCGGCTTCCGTGAAGCCCATGGCGATGTGCCCATGCTGGCGGCGCGCGCCATCAGCTCGAGCGCCGACACCTCCAGCTGGACCATCTACATCAATCGCGGAGAAAAGTCGGGCGTGCGCAGGAACATGGGCGTCATCACGCCTGAAGGCGTGGTGGGTAAAGTCATCGAAGTCTATCGCGACACCGCGCAGGTGCTCTTGCTCACCGACAAGGACGGCGGCGCGGGAGCGCTGCTGGCCAGCTCTCGCGCGCAGGGCCCGGTAGGCGGGCTGGGCGAGCCGCTACTGATGATGAAATACGTCAGCAACGACGAGCAGGTGCCCATCGGCGAGCGCGTGCTGACCTCCGGGCAGGACCGCATCTTCCCCAAAGACCTGCCGGTGGGTACGGTCGTCGAGGTAAAGCCCGGGAGCCCTTTCAAGGTGATCCGCGTCAAGCCCGCAGCGCGCCTGGACCGCCTGGAAGAAGTGCTGGTCCTACTCACCCGCGAGGAATTCGAGCCCGCCCCGGCGGGGGTTGCGGGACCCAAACACCAAACGGAAAAAACGGCCACGGCGGGCCCTGCCAAGACCGCGGCCACGCCGCGATGAGTGTGGTTGTCAGATTGTCGTGGCCAGTATTCAGTTATCAGTTGTCCGTTCGCCTTTGACAACTTGAGAGTGGAAGGTTCATCCGAGATTCGCTTTTCGAATTCCAAGTTTCGAGCCTGCAGGGCCGCTTCCCAAACGTGCTAATGTATGCATGCGTCTATGGAAATTCGCACCGCATCGGAATCTCACATTGAGGTCCACAAGTTCCACGTTGGCGTGGTGGCAGGCGCCGCTGTCGTGGCGCTGGTGCTGCAGGCCTTCCTGCCGATCCCCTTTGCCCCGGCCAAGCTGCTTGAGCTACCACTGCTGGTGACGGTTTACTTCGGCCTGAGCCGGCGCAATCCTACCGCAGGCTTGCTGTTGGGCACGGTGATCGGCCTGCTCCAGGACGCGCTCAGCAGTGGGCGTTCGCCCATCGGGCTCTACGGTATCGCCAAGACCTTCGTCGGTTTTGCCGCGTCCTCGATCGGCTCGCGCCTAGACACCGAGCATCCCGTCAGCCGCTTCCTGCTGGCTTTTGGGTTCTTCCACTTTCAGCAGGCGGTGATCGCGGTCACCAAGCGCCTGCTCCTGGCGCGGCCCGAGCCGTTCGTCACCAAGTCGCTGGTGATCGCTTCGCTGGCCAACGCCGCCCTGGCCGTCGTTCTGTTCCCGCTCCTCGACCGCCTCCGCAAACCGTCCTAGCTGGTTTCAGTCGCCCCGCAGGGTGGCTGGGCGAGGCCCGCGCGATAGCGGATTGGCCATACCTGCCCCTACGGACAGGTTGCACCGGAGTGGTGCAAGTGATACTGTGTGCGGCACTTCCCCGACCTGTTGAAGGTTGAGCAAGCGCCGCCAGCCAACTCCAAGGCCCGGGGAGGCCGAGCGGGCCCCGCGGCTCGCGGAGTTCTCGTGTTTTATGAGGTTTGAGAGAGATCAAAAGTTGCCGCAGGTGCGGCTGGCGATTGTCTCCTACGTCATCGTCGGGATGATTGCTCTTCTGCTGGTCGGCTTCTGGAAGCTGCAAATCATCGAGTCCGACCACTACGCCCAACTCGCCGAGCGCAACCGCATCCGCTCGATCCCCATCATCGCGCCCCGCGGGCGCATGCTGGACCGGGAAGGGCGCTTTCTGGTGGACAATTACTCGTCGTTCAGCGTGCTGCTGCTCCGCGACGATCCGCAGCAAGTCGAGCGCAACCTCCCACAGATTGCTGAGGGGCTCGGCATGCCGCTCGAAGACCTCCAGCAGCAGCTCGAGGCGGCCAAAATCCTGCCTAGGTTCCAGCCCATCGTGATCAAGCCCGAAGCGAGTAAAGCGGACATCGACTTCATCGAGACGCACCGGACGGATATTCCGGTGCTGGAAATGCTCATGGCGTATCGGCGCCGCTACCTGCCTGACGGTTTCATGGCGCATGCCAGCGGCTACGTCGGCGAAGTCAGCGCACAGCAGGTGGAGAGCAGCAACGGCCGCAACCGCCCGGGCGACTTGGTGGGCAAGACAGGCCTTGAGCGGCAGTATAACGACCTACTGATGGGCACCGACGGCATGCGGCGCGTCATCGTCAACAGCGTGGGCAGAGAAATGGGCCGCCTGGACGAGAAAGAGGCTGTCCCCGGCAAACCGATTCAGTTGACGATTGATTACGACTTGCAGGTGGCGGCCGAACAGTCCCTGGCCGGGCGGAAGGGCGCGGTAGTGGCCCTCGACCCGCGCACCGGAGAAGTCTTAGCCTTAGCCAGCCGTCCCGCTCCCGATCCCAACCAGTTCGCCGTGCGCGTTCCCCGGGAAGAGTGGAAGCGGCTAAACGAGGATCCGGACCGGCCGCTGCTGAACCGCGCCATCCAGGCGCAGCTTGCCCCGGGTTCGGTGTTCAAGATCATTATGGCCACGGCGATGCTCGAATCGAAGGCCATCCCCGAAGATTTTTCCGTGTTCTGCACCGGGGTCACGGACTTCTACGGCCGGGCATTCCACTGCTGGCAGAAGCACGGCCACGGTCAGGTAAGCCTGCACCGCGCTGTAGTGCAGTCCTGCGACGTCTTCTTCTACAACGTCGGCAAGCGGCTGGGGATTGACCGCATCTCCTACTATGCCTTGCAAATGGGTCTGGGCCGCAAGACCGGCATCGATCTGCCCGCCGAGGAGTCCGGCCTGATCCCGTCGGAGGAGTGGAAACAGCGCGTCTTTCATCAGAAGTGGTATCCCGGCGAAACGATTTCGGTGTCCGTGGGCCAAGGCGCGGTGACCGCGACGCCGCTACAACTGGCGCGCGCCATCGGCGGCATCGCCATGGGCGGCATCTTCAAGCAGCCGCACCTGCTGATGACCACGGGCACTCCCCCGGAACAAGATTTCTCACTCTCCGAGGAGACGACCGAAAAAGTGACCCAGGCGATGTTTGGCGTGGTGAACGAGGGTGGCACGGCGGCCGGCGTCCGCCTGGAAGGAGTCGAGCTCTGCGGCAAGACCGGCAGTGCGCAGGTGATCAGCGCCGAAGGGCTGAAGCGCGCCGGCCGGCAGCGCCGCTTCAGTGACAACGCCTGGTTCGTCGGCTACGCGCCCCGGCGCAAGCCGGAGATCGTCGTCGCGGTGCTGGTCGAAGAGGGCGAGCATGGCGCATCGGCCGCGGCGCCGGTAGCCCGCGATGTCATCAAGGCCTACTACGAAAAGAAGGCGAAGCGCAGCCAGAAACAGTACACGGTCGAATATAAACGCTACGAGATCAACCCCGAGCCCACCGTGGCCGAAGCTCAAGCAGCAGCAAGGCCTGCTCCTCGCTCGCAGGAGCCCGCCGCGGCAAACCGTGAGCGCTGAGCTGAGCGGCTCTGGAAGAGCACAGGAGCAAGGATTGACTGAGGCAGAGTTGCACGGATGAAGCAATCGGCAGGCATTCGCGACTACGACTGGTGGCTGCTGGCCATCGCCTTCGCCATTTGCGGTATGGGTGTCCTGGAAATCCATTCGGCCACGCATAGCAGCCATCTTGCGGGCATGCACTGGCGGCAGTTCATTTGGATCATTGTGGGCCTGGTGTTCATGCTGGTGCTCTCGCGGATTGATTACCATGTCATCCTCGACCAGGCTCCGCTGCTCTACCTTCTGGGAGTTGTTGCGCTGGTTGCGGTGCTGGCCGTTGGCCATAGCCGGTTCGGCGCCAAGAGGTGGATTCCCATCCTGGGCGCCTTTTTACAGGTGTCAGAGCTTGTGAAGTTGATTATAATTATCGTGCTGGCGCGCTTCTTCAGTGAGGTGCGCACAGACCGGCTCATGCTGGCGGACCTGGCGAAAGCAGCCGTTCTCACCGGGCTGCCGCTGGGCTTAATCCTGCTCCAACCCGACCTGGGCACGGCCCTGGTGCTGGTGCCCCTGGCGGTCGTGGGAGCGTTCCTGGCGGGCCTCCAATGGAAGCACGCCATCGTGGTGATCGCGCTCGGCGCGATGATGCTGCCGGTAGGCTGGCATTTCTTGAAGCCGTACCAGAAGGAGCGGGTTACCACGTTTCTCCGCCCGGAAGAGGATCCCAAGGGATCCGGTTACCAACTCCTGCAATCCAAGATTGCGGTGGGCTCGGGCGGATTCTGGGGTAAGGGGATCGGCAAGGGCAGTCAGAACCAGGGCGGGTTTGTGCCGGTCCGCTATTCGGATTTCATCCTCGCTGCCCTGGCTGAGGAGCTGGGTTTTGCCGGGGTTTTTGTGACCTTGTCGCTGTACATGGTCTTGCTGCTGCGCCTCGTGCGGAACGCCCAACGAGCGAATGACCGCGCCGGGATGTACGTGGTGATGGGCGTGGCGGCCATCTTGGGGTTCCATGTTTTGGTCAACGTGGCCATGGTGATCGGGTACATGCCCGTCACCGGCATCCCGCTGCCGCTGATGAGCTACGGCGGATCGGCCACGCTGTTTGTGTTTATGTCGCTCGGCCTGGTGATGAACGTGCGCATCCGGCGCTTCGTCAACTGAGCCGACACCCATTTCACTCCCGGTCCATTCCGGCCGCAGGCGGCGTCGGAGAGCGGACGGTGAGAAAAAAGATCGAGAGGTACGCATCGCGTGCAGGATGAAGTGAAAATACGAATCGAGGCTTCCCCGGCCGCCCCGCCTCCGGCGGGAACTGCGTGGCCGGGCACCCGCCACAGCGGGCGCATCGCGATGCACTCTGAGGAGTTTCCATGTCGAAAGAACTCGTCATTTCCGCGACCCCCCACGAGACGCGGGTCGCCCTCGTCGAAGATGGTCAACTCTGCGAAATCTACATCGAACGGGAAAAAGAATTTGCGTTAGTCGGAAGCATCTACAAAGGCCGCGTCACGCGCGTGCTCCCGGGCATGCAGTCGGCCTTCGTGGATATCGGCCTCGATAGCGACGCCTTCCTCTACGTCAGCGATTTCCTCGAAAACCTCGAGGACTACGACCACATCGTCACCACTGTCGAGGACAAGGTCCAGAAGATGGAACAGCAGGGCGGCCAGGTCTTTGCATCCTCGGCCGGCGGAGCGTCATCAGCGCTCGAGCCGCCCGAGGTGGTTCCGGCCGCAGTTCCCGAGGGCGGCGCTCCGGTGCCGCCTGATTTCGCCGACGTGCCTCCGCCCGTGCAGCCCACCAATCCGCCACTCGCGGCGCCCTCCTATGAGCGCCGCGACCGCGAATCCGGCGGTCATGGCTTCGACCGCGGAGGTCGAGGCGGCCGCGGACGCTGGGGCCGCGGGGGAGGCCGTGGCCGTGACAAAAGGCATGGCCGCGATCTGCCTCCCTCGAAGTACGCTTCTTCCCGGCCGTATGAGCCACGCTCCTATGAGCCACGCCCCTATCAGCCTCCACCGGCCGGCTACGAGCCCGTGATCTTGCCGGGCGAATCGCTCGCCAAATACAAAGACCGCTCCCCGGCTGCCGCGGCAGTGCCGCCAACCGAAACGCTGCCCCCGGCCGGTGAACAACGTACGGAAGACATCGCTTCGGAGCACGGCGCAGCAGCACCGTCACTCGGGCAGGAACCCTCGACGACGCAAGCCCCGCCAGATGTGCAAGCCGTGGTGGACCGCTGGGCCGAATCGCGGGGCGAATACACCACCGAGCCGCCATCTCTGGCTGCTTCCGAGCCCGCCAGCGAACTGCCGGTTGGCGACGCACCTCCTCCGGCCTTGCCTGAGTCGTCTTTCTATCAGCCGGAGTCAATCGCAGCCGAGCCGCCCTTCGATCGCCCTGCTCACGAGGAGCCTTCCCCGTCCGCTGAGTCTGCTCCCGAAAACGGCCTGAGCGAGGAGGAAGCCACCGCACTGGCCGAGCAGCTCGCCGAAGCCAAGCAGGAGGAAGCGCAGGCGGAAGCCGAGGAACGTGATCTCGGCGAGGAAGAGGACGTCGCAGCGGGCGAGGCGCACGACGAGCCGCTTGAAGCTGGCGAGGCGCACGGTGAGCCCGCGCCGATCGAAGCCGGCGAAGAGGAAAGCGAACGCGAGCCCGTGCAACCTGCGCCGCCTGGTGAGCAGGAAGGCAGATCGTATACCGCACGGATCGAGGAGCGTTCCCGGGCTCGCTTCCAGCGGCCCATGCGCCGGGGCGGGCGTCAACGTGGCGGCCGCTTCCCGCGCCACCAAGATCGCCAGGCTGCGCCCCGCCGGCCGCAACTGATCTCCGAGATGCTGAGGGCAAGCCAGGAGATCATCGTGCAGATCGCCAAGGAGCCGCTGGGCAAGAAGGGGGCGCGAATCACCAGCCATGTGGCTCTACCCGGCCGCTACCTGGTGTACATGCCCACCGTGGACCACATCGGCGTCTCGCGGAAGATCGGCTCCGCGGAGGAGCGCTCTCGCCTGCGGCGCCTGGTGGCGGAGTCGAAGGGCACCTTCCCCGGCGGCTTCATCGTCCGCACGGCCGCCGAAGGCGCCAGCGACGACGAGATCCGCAGCGACGTTGAGTTTCTCGGGCGCACCTGGGACGAAATCCGCGGCCGCTCCGAGCAGCGCAAGGCGCCCGCGCTCCTCCATCGCGACCTCAACCTGGTCGAGCGCATCCTGCGCGATTACCTCAGCCACGACTACACCTCCATCTGGATCGACAACGAGGAAGAGTTCAGCAAAGTGGTGGAGTTTGTCAGCCGCTTCCAGCCCAAACTGGTCAGCCGCGTTAAACTCTACACAAAGGAGGCGCCGATCTTCGAGGAGTTCGGCATCCAGCAGGAACTCGACAAGGCGCTGCGGCCGAAGGTGTGGCTGAAGTCCGGCGGGTACATCGTCATCAACCACACCGAGGCGCTGGTGGCCATCGACGTCAATACCGGCAAGTACGTCGGCCGGGGCTCGACGCGGCTCGAGGATACCATCGTGAAGACCAACCTCGAGGCGGTGAAGGAGATCGTGCGGCAGATCCGCCTGCGCGACCTCGGCGGCATCATCGTGGTGGACTTCATTGACATGGAGGAGCGCCGCAACCGCGAAAAAGTGATGGGCGCACTCGACGAGGCACTCCGCAGCGACCGCGCTCCTTCGAAAGTGCTCTCATTCAATGAATTTGGCCTGGTGGCCATCACCCGGAAGCGCACCAAGCAGGCGCTCGAGCGCGTGCTCTGCCAGCCCTGCCCCTACTGCACCGGCTCGGGTATGGTCAAGTCGATCCCCACGATCTGCTACGAAATCCAGGCCGAGGCGCGGAAGATGTCCGGGGAGCTCGATTCGCAGAGCCTCACACTGCGGGTCAACCCGGAAATTGCCAAGGCGCTCAAGACGCGGGAATCCTCGCTGATTGAAGAGCTCGAGCAGTGGACGCGCAAGAACGTCATCATTCAGTCTGATCCTACCCTGCACTGGGAGCAGTACGACATTTACTAGCGGCGGGAGGTTAGAGGGAAGAGTCCACAACCTAGAGGACCATGGAACGCCCCGGACAGCATGGTGGCCGGGGCGTTTCTTTCTTGGGCTTTCATTTTGAGTTCCCGGCATGGTCGCGGCGAAGAATCCCCCGCAATCGCGCGGCTCAGCGTCCGCACGCTGAAAAAAAATGAAACCCCAGGTGCGTGGAATCAGTAAGGAATGATAGAGAAAGACAAATGGAACTGCTGAAGCGGTTCGCGGCAGGCGACCTCGAGGCCTTTGAGGCGCTGTTTCGACAGTTCCAAGGCGAGGTTTACGGCTGGATTGTGCGGATTGTGCGCGACCCTGGAGCCGCGGAGGATCTTACGGTGGAAACCTTCTGGCGAATCTATCGCGCGCATGCGCGGTTTGACCCCGAGGGCAGCTTCGGGGCCTGGGCCCGGCGGATCGCAACGAATGTTGCGCTCGATCATTTGAAAACAGCCCGCCGTGAGGTCGCGCTGCCTGACGATCTCTCGCAAGGGCGGCCGCCCGATCGGGCTGTCCGGCGGGATACTCGCGAGCGGATCGCGCGCGCCTTCGGCCAATTGCCCGCAAAATACCGGGTGCCGGCGACCCTGGCGATCGTTGAACAGGAACCCTATGAGGAGATCGCCGCGGCCCTGGGGATTTCTGTTGGCGCGGTCAAATCGCGGGTGTTTCGCGCCGTCCGCCTGCTGCGAGAAAAACTGAGACGGCTAGGTGTGGAGCCATGAGCGAACAAAACGACGAAAGAATTCGCGAAAGCCTCAGAAAATCTATTGCCCCGGCCGCGGACCGGGAGCTGAAGCGGGACCTCTGGCCGCAGATGCTGCGGAGGCTGGACGAGCTGTCTCCGAGAGTGCCGTGGTTCGATTGGGCGCTCGTGGCGCTTCTGGCGGCCTTGATCTTGTTCTTCCCGGAAGTGATTCCGGCATTGCTCTATCAGTTGTAATTCAGGAGGGCGCCATGCACAAACACGCTTATCTCCGGGCTTACATGGGCGGGATCGTTGTGCCAACGGTGTTCCTGTTGTTTGCCCTGGCGGGTTTTTCCATCGTGCGATTCGTGTACCGGGTGCCGGTCCCAATTGAGCGACTGATGGTCTTCCCCATGGCGCTGGTGCCCAACCTGTGGGGCCTCTGGAATATGGTGTTCGTCGCGCTGCACTCGCACCGTCATTTGCCATTGGGAATTCACGGCGCGTTGCTCGTTTTCTTGTTGGTGCCGATCGGGCTGACGCTGGCGAGGCTCCTGGACATCTGGATCGTCACGCCGAGGTTTATCGCGTCTGTGTTCCCGATTGTCCTCCCTGTGGCGCTTGTGGTGTATTACCTCGCTTGGAAGTACGTGGTCGGGTTCTGCAACGAAGTCCTGGGCATCGCCTGACTGCTGATCTCACGTCCAGCCCAGGAGTGGCGCCGGTGACGAGTTCCGACGCAGCAGTCCTCCGCGTTAGCTGCTCGCGAAGATATTATCGAGGCGCACTAATCCTCCTGCTGCATCGTCGGCGGAGGCATTCGCGTGCCTGGCCTGTCTGTAGCCAACCTGCGCGCTGGCGTTGGCGCTCGAGTTCCTTGCGTTCGATATTTTCCCAAAACATTTGCTTCGCCCTACCGGCTGGCCGCCGCGCTCAGACTCCATCATGGTACAGGAGAAACGGCCTGGCCCGGCCGGGTGGCCGGCAGTCGTGGCGTAAATTTCGTATGATATGATGCCGTTGCGAAACGATCTCGATTGACGCGGCCGGGAGCGCCTCTTGACTGCTCGCATCCTCGACGGCAACCACATACGCGACACCATCTACGCCGAACTCGAAAACGAAATCGAGGAGTTGCGCGATGCGGGCATCCTGCCGGGGCTCGCCGCCATCCTGGTGGGCGACAATCCCGCTTCAAGGATCTACGTTAAAAACAAAATCGCCGCTTGCGAAAAACTCGGCTTGGCAAGCTGGCGGCTCACCCCGCCTGACACGGTCTCGACCGAACAGATGCTCGAGCTGGTGGACGAGCTAAACCGTCGCGAGGATGTGGACGGCATCCTGGTGCAATTGCCTCTGCCACAGCAAGTGAACGCCAAGCGGGTGCTGGAGGCGGTGGACCCGGCCAAGGACGTGGACGGCTTTCACCCGTCGAGCCTTGGCCGGCTTGTGAGCGGGCGGCCAACCATGGTGCCTTGCACGCCGGCGGGCGTGATGGAAATTCTGCGCCGCAGCGAAATCCCCATCGAAGGCGCTGACGCAGTCGTACTGGGCCGCAGCGACATCGTCGGCAAGCCGATGGCGCTGCTATTGATGCACGCCCACGCCACCGTCACCATTTGTCACTCAAAAACGCGTCACCTGCGCGATGTGACGCGTCGCGGCGAGATTATCGTCGCGGCGATGGGCCGCGCCGCGATGGTCGCCCCGGACTGGATCCGCCCCGGGGCGACCGTCGTCGACGTGGGCATCAACCGCGTCACCGACGCGGCCGACGCCGAGAGCCTGTTTGCCAATTTCCCCGAACGCCTCGAGCAGTTTCGCATCAAGGGCTCGACCCTGGTGGGTGACGTCCACCCGGACGTTGCCGGAGTCGCGGGCGCGATCACGCCGGTGCCTGGCGGCGTCGGGCCGCTTACCATCGCCATGCTGATGAGCAACACCGTCAAAGCCGCCCGCCTGCGCAGAGGGAAAGCTACCAGCCGCGCTGGCGCTGCATCGCGCCCTGTGGCGCGCACAGCGGCCGAAAAAGTGGCCAAGCGCTGATGCTGCACGTCGGCCTCACCGGAGGGATTGCCTGCGGCAAGAGCACCGTGGCCGCAATGATGCGCGAACTCGGCTGCCGCGTGCTCGATGCCGACGCGCTCGCGCGCCGCTTGATTGAGCCCGGCCAGCCCGCTTACGACGAGGTCCTCAAAGAGTTTGGCAGCCAAGTGTGCGCTGCCGACGGCCGCATTGACCGCGCCAAGCTCGCCGCAATCGTCTTCGCCAACCCCGCCAGGCTCGAACGCTTGAACCGCATCGTCCATCCCCGCGTCGTGGACGCCCTGGATCGTGAGCTGGCCGAGCTGGCGCGCACCGAGCCTGGCGCGGTGGTGGTCGTGGAGGCGGCGCTGCTGATCGAAGCCAGCTACCACGAGCGTCTCGACCGCCTGGTGGTCGCCTGGTGCGAGCCGGAGCAGCAGGTGGAGCGCCTGCTGGCCCGCGGACTGGCGCGGGAGGAGGCCCTTCGCCGAATCGGCGCGCAGATGCAACTCGATCAGAAACGCCGCATGGCCGACGATGAGATTGACTGCTCGGGCTCACTGGAGGAAACGCGGCGGCAAGTGATAGGCGTTGTCGCCAGACTCAAACAACTCGCCGCAGCAACGGCCACACAGGGGAAAGTCCGATGAGACACGCAAGGAGTGCCGGAAACGTCGTGCGCCTGGTTGCGCTAGGGCTGTTGATCACGCTGTGTGGTTATTGGGCGGGCGCGCGCTGGGGCCCGCGTCAGGCACCCAGCACGGAGGCGCTGCCTCTGGCCCTGCAGACCTCGAGCCCCGGCGGGCTCACCACCGAGGAAGCGACCAACGTGCGCGTCTACCGCCAGGCAGCGCCGGCAGTGGCTAACATCGTCACCCGCGCAGTCGAATACGACTTTTTCTTTAATCCTGTTCCTGTCGCCGGTGCGGGCTCCGGCTTCCTCATCGACTCCCGCGGTTACATCCTGACGAATTTCCACGTCGTTCAGGACGCACAGACGATTGAAGTGACCCTGGGCGATCAAACGCGCTACCCGGCGAAGTTTATCGGCGCCGACCAGCGCAACGACGTCGCCCTGGTCAAAATCGAGCCCCGCGGCGGCAAGCTTGCCACCCTGCCGATGGGCGATTCGGCGGCGCTCCAGGTGGGCCAGCGCGTGCTCGCGATCGGCAACCCTTTCGGCTTCCAGAGCACGCTCACCACCGGAGTCGTCAGCGCGCTCGGCCGCACCGTGCAGACCAGCCAAACCACCTTCATCGATGAGGCCATTCAGACCGATGCCGCGATCAACCAGGGGAACTCGGGCGGGCCGCTGTTGAACTCGCACGGCGAGGTCATTGGCATCAACTCGGCGATCTTTACGCCCAGCGGCACTACCGCCGGCATCGGCTTCGCCATCCCCATCAACACCGCCAAGCTGATTGCGCAGGACCTGATCAATACGGGCCGAGTCCACCGGGCGCTTCTCGGAGTAGAAGTGCGCGCGCTGTGGCCCGGCTTGGCCGAGGCCCTCGATTTGCCTGTGGCCGAAGGCTTGCTCATCGAGCGAGTCACTTCGGGCGGCCCGGCCGAACGCGCCGGCCTGCGCGGCGGGAGCCGCATCGCTGCCGCCGGCATGCGCAAGATCCTAATCGGCGGCGACGTCCTCGTGGCGGTTGACGGCCAGAAAATGGCGAGCCAGCTCGATCTGAACCTCTTCATGAACCGGAAGCGGCCCGGGGACGCTGTGAGCGCGACGATTTACCGCGGCCAGCAGAAGATGGATATCTCCGTCACGCTGGGCGAACGTTAAGAAAAGCTAACAACCGAAACTCGAAATACAAACTCGATCAGTCGCGACCGGATGTTGTAATGCACGCTGCGGGGTTGCTCATCTGGCGCCTCAGCGGATTTCGCGGCGCTGCTCATCAGCGTATAGTATAGGCGAAGCGCGTCCAAGTCTGCGATGGTCAGCACGGCACAGTCTAAAAGTCAATCTTGGCAACCGCGCTGGGTTGCTCGCGCCTGCACTTTTCTCCGGCGTCTCGGCCTCTGCAGCTTGCTCGCGGTGCTTTGCTTGGCGCCAGGGACGATGCGGTCGCAGGCCCCGCCAGTAACTGTCGGCCGCATCGAAGGCGAAGACATCGCCGTGAAGGGCGCGGTCAGCGTGGAGGTCGAAAACGGGCGCAGCACCACGGTGCTGGCGAGCGGCAGCGAAGTCACTGTCCGCTCGGGGCAGGCGCGGCTGGTGCTGGTCGATGGCGGGGAGATCGGCGTCTGCGCTCCGGCCCACTTCTCGCTACTGAAATCCGGGGGCGCCATCACGCTGGCGCTCGAGTACGGTCGCGTGCACCCGCGCCTGGAGCGCGGTGTGTCGCTGACGATTTACACACCGCTGATTGTTGCTACGCCGATTTCGATCGCGGATGGCCCGCGGGACGCCACGCTGGGTCTCGAGGCCACCGGCGCGATGTGCGTGCTGGCGGCGAGCGGCGCGGTACGCGTCGAGCAACAGCTCACCGGCCAGAGCTTGCTGCTGCCGCAGAGTGGCGAGGTTGCCTTCGCCGGAGGTCAACTGGAGTCTCTCCGCGGCGCGGCGGGGAGCTGCCACTGCGATGTGCTCGTCGCCAAGGCCGCTCCACCTCCACCGCCGAGGCCGCCGGAGCTCAGCGTGCCCGTTTCTCCCGGCTTGGCGCGCCCGATCAAGCCGCCGGTGATGCCCGACAAGACCCCTGTGCCGGAAAGCCGGGAGGAGCCCAATCCGCCCAAGATTGAGGAGCCGATTTACAAAGTCATTATGCCGCCGCTCTCCTTCGACGCGACAGCACCGGCGCCGCCCCCGGACCCCGGCCCGGACACGATCTTGCTGGTGCGCGAGGTGCGCGTGCGTCCGGCGGAGGTGTTCCACGGCCGGGTGGAGGGCGCTCCGGCGCCTCCTGCTTCCCCAGCCAAAGTGCGCGCCGCGGTGCCGGAGAATGCGCCGAAAAAGACCGTGGGCGCGTTCGCGAATCTCCGACGTTTCTTCCGACGAATTTTTTCACGAGAGCCGTGCGCCGGGGAGGGATGCAGGGGGCAGGCCAAGTGAGCGGGGAGTCGGACCTCCGCGGCAAGTCAACGGTTTCGCTTCGCAAGGTGCGCACGAGCGGCGGCCAGCTACTGCCGCGCCGGAACAAGATCAGGGTTTGAAGCCAGGGCCTGTTGGTATTCGATGCCGCTTCTTCCCACCGTCCCTGCCGCCCGAAGATCAGCCCCAGGTTGAAATGCGCCAGCGGGTCCTGTGGCGAGTGCGGATTCAACCGCAGCGCGGTGAGCAGTTGTGGCACGGGTGATCGCGCCGGGGCTTGCGGGCTTTTCTAGCCGGGCTGAGTCCTGTGGGCACGGAAACCGTCCGGCAAGGCGGTGCGTCCAACTTTTTTCTACTGGAAAGGGCGTCTGGGGCCTCGATTGACGCTCGCGAGACCTCATGCTAGTTTTCCTGGATCGCCATTATTCGGCGTTGCATAAAAGGGAACCATGACATTCCTTGCGAGCGGGCGTTCGGAAACACATAAAAAAGGCAAAAACTTCTCCCCTCCGATCGCCCTCCACCGGGAAACGATCAGGTCAAGGAGAGACCCGCGCCCATCGCTTTCCTCTGCCCTCGTGTTGCTCGCCTTGGGCTTGCTGTCGTGCAGTGGCGGCGGAGGCGGAACGTCTCCGCCGCTGCCGCCAACGCCGCCTCTCGTGATCACAGTCAGCGTTGTGCCCGGCTCGACCACCGCGATGGTCGGAACCGACGTGCAGTTTGTCGCCATCGTCGCGAACGCCTCCAATACGGCTGTCGACTGGCAGGTGAACGCCAACCCCGGCGGCAATTCGACGGTCGGAACCATCTCCGCGCTCGGCCATTACCGGGCACCGGACACCCCGCCAAACCCTGCGACGGTCATGGTCACAGCGACCTCGCAGGCCGACAGGACAAAGTCGGCCACGGCGAGGGTAACCATCCTGGCGGGCCCGACGAATGTCGCGGTGAGCCCGCGTCGGGTAGTCCTCACGGTCACGCAATCGCAACAGTTCCAGGTGACCGCGCAAAACATCGGAAATCCGAACGTGAACTGGGCGGTGGACGGCATTCCCGGCGGCAACGCTGCCGTTGGCACCATCTCTGCGTCCGGACTCTATATGCCCCCGGCGGCGTCGGGGCTGCACAACGTCACGGCGACCAGCGTAGCTGATTCCACCCAGAGCGATACGGCGGCAGTCGTGGTCAGCAACTACCCGGGGACCTTTACCTGGCGAAACGACTCCGGGCGCACCGGCCAGAACCGGGATGAGCTCTGGCTCAGTGTTGATACGGTCAATCAGGCCGAGTTCGGAAAGCTATTTTCTTATCCGGTTGACGGTTACATCTACGCGCAACCGCTCTACGCCGCCAACCTGCAGATCCCCGGCAGGGGCTTTCACAATGTCGTCTATGTGGCGACCCAGCACGACAGTGTCTACGCCTTCGACGCCGATGGCCGGAGCAGTTCGCCGCTCTGGCAGGTCAGCCTCATCAATCCCGCCGCCGGGATCACCACGGTGCCCAGCGACGACGTGGGCAGCACCGACATCATCCCCGAAATCGGGATCACCGGAACCCCGGTGATCGACACCCAGACCGGCACGCTCTACGTCGTGGCGAAAACAAAGGAGAACGGCGCGTATTTCCAGCGCCTGCATGCGCTGGACATCTTCACCGGCGCAGAAAAATTCGGTGGCCCGGTCGTGATCCAGGCTTCAATTCGCGGCACCGGCGACGGCGGAGACGGCCAGGGGAACATCCCGTTCAATGCATTGATTCAAAACCAGCGGCCGGGCCTGCTGCTACTGGGCGGCACGGTCTATCTCGGCTTCGCTTCGCACGGCGACAACGGACCCTACCACGGGTGGCTTCTGGGTTACGACGCGGCCACGCTCCGGCAGGTGGCCGTCTTCAACGACACGCCCGATGGCTTCCGAGGAGGGATCTGGCAGGCGGGCGGCGCACCCTCAGCCGACTCGAGCGGCCACATCTTTATCACCACGGGGAATGGCACATTCGACCGGGACACCGGAGGTGCGGATTCCAGCGACAGCATGCTCAAGCTCAACATCGCCGGAGGTTTGACCGTGGCCGATTATTTCACCCCGTTCAATCAAGACTTCCTCAATGGCGGCGACCTCGACTTGGGCTCGACCAGTCTAGTTGTGCTGCCCGACCAGACCGGGACATCGCACCCGCATCTGTTGCTCGGCGGCGGCAAGGAGGGGAAACTTTATCTGGTGGACCGCGACGCCATGGGGAACTTCCACATCGGCGACGACAGCCAGATCGTGCAATCGCTACTGGTTTCCTCGGACGGCATCTTCGGCACACCCGCCATCTGGGAAAACAACGTTTATGTTTCGGGTCTCAGCGATGCTCTGAAGGCCTTCCAGCTCAGCGGCGGGAAGCTCTCCACCTCTCCGGTGCAACAGGGGGACACCGTCTTCGGCTTCCCCGGTGGTCAGCCAGCGGTCTCCTCGAACGGCTCGACCAACGGCATCGTCTGGGTTCTCCAGACCGACGCCTTCGGCGCCTCCGGCCCGGCGGTCCTCCGCGCCTATGACGCGACGAACGTGTCTGTGGAGATCTACGACAGCAACCTGGCCGGCGCTCGCGACCAGCCCGGCCCGGCAGTGAAGTTCACCGTGCCGACCGTCGCCAACGGCAAAGTTTTCGTCGGCACGCAAAACCAGCTTACCGTGTTTGGGCCGCTCCCCTAGGCGCGGGCTGACTACATGCCCTCGTAGTTGGGACCGCCGCCGCCTTCCGGCACTACCCAGTTGATGATCTGGTAGGGGTCTGCAATGTCGCAGGTCTTGCAATGAACGCAGTTCGAGGCGTTGATCTTTAGCCGCAGCTCGCCCTTCTCACGCACCATCTCATAGACCGCCGCGGGACAGAAATACTGGCACGGGTTGCCGTACTCGGTGGCGCAGCGGTGGACGCAGATGTTGGTGTCCGCCACCACCAGATGGCACGGCTGGTCCTCTTCGTGGCGCGTGCCGGAGTGATAGACGTCGGTCAGCCGGTCGAAGGTCAGTGTGCCGTCGCCCTTGAAGCGCTCTGGAGCCGCGGCGCCGTCGAGCTTGTGATAGGCCTCGTGGCCGGGCCGCACCCGCATCGGGTCCACCAGGCCTCGGCCGCCGGTGACAAACTGCGCGGCCGTATGGAACAGCCCCGCCCAGAGCCCGTGCTGGAACGATTGATGGAAGTTCCGCACCGCCCACAGCTCTTTGCGGATCCAGCTCTGTTCCACTTTTTGCGGGAATGTCGCGAGCGTTTTCGCGGAAGCATCGCCGGCGCGCAGCGCCTCGAAGATAGTTTCTGCGGCCAGCATCCCGCTCTTGATGGCCATGTGGATGCCCTTCAGCCGCTGCGCGTTCAGAAAGCTGCCGGAATCGCCGATGATCAGCCCGCCGTCCACGTAGAGCCGCGGCATCGAGTACCAGCCGCCCTCGGGGATTGTCTTCGCGCCGAAGCGCACCAGTTTGCCGCCCTCGAGAATTCGTTTGACGAACGGATGCGTCTTGAACCTTTGAAACGCTTCGTGGGGATCGAACAACGGGTTGTGATACTCCAGGCCGACCACGAGCCCGAGTGAGACGCGGTTCTCCCGCAGGCCGTAGATCCAGCCGCCGCCGTACTGGCTGGAGTCGAGCGGCCAGCCGAGGGTGTGGGCAACGAAGCCCGCAGCGATCCGCCCGGCCGGCACTTCCCACAATTCCTTGATGCCGATGGCATAGAGCTGGGGGTTCAGCCCGTCGAGCTCTTGCTTCGCCACCAGGTCTTTGGTCAGCGAGCCGCGGGGCCCTTCGGCCAGCACGGTGACGCGGGCGCGCAGCTCGTACCCCGGCGCGTGGTTGTCTTTCGGCCGGCCGTTCTTGTCTACGCCCTTGTCTTCGGTGATGACCCCGGCGATGCCTTCACCTTCGTAGATCAACTGCGCGCCGCCAAACTGCGTGAACAGGTTCACGCCGGCCTGCTCCATCAGACTCCCGAGCCATTTCACCAGCCGATTGAGTGAGACGACGTAGTTGCCGTGGTTTCGCAGCGGCGGCGGGGTGAGGGGAAACTTCCAGGCGCTGCGCTCGGTGAAGAAAAAAGCAGCGTCGCTGGTGACCGGCGTGTCCACAACTCCGGGCGGCGCCGACTGCTCAAACTCCGGCACCAACTCGCGCAGGCCCCGCGGGTCCATGATCGCGCCCGAGAGCTGGTGCGCACCCACCTCGCGGCCTTTTTCGAGTACGTAGATGTTTTCCGCGGAAAGCGCTGGCCCGCGCCCCGTGCCCGATTCGTTGTGCTGCCGGATCAGCCGCGCCAGGTGCAGCGCGCAGGACAATCCTGCCGGGCCGGCGCCGACAATCAGCACGTCCGCTTCGAGTTTTTCTCTTTCCATAACCATTGGCGCATTCTAGTGCCGTTCCAACTCAATGGGGCAAGTCATTTGCCGCTGCTTCCGCCCGAGGAGTTTCTGTGCCGACCAGTGCGAATGGGTCGAACCAGTTAGAACGGCACTAGCAGATGCCTCAGTCGCTACGTCAAGCCCCCTCCCCCCCTTTTTTGGAACAGTGTGATTCGATGAGACTTTAAGCGGGATTATATACTTGACTGACCGCGAGTGCATTCCAAAGGGGTTACGTAAATGGGCAGCTCAGACAGCCCTTGCTCGGAGTTCGCCGTGAAGAGTTCAAAGTCGAGAATGCAGCTCAGAGCGCACAGACTGGAGTCCCGGATGAATTAGGTTTGCAAAGCTCTTGGCGCGCTCTGCACTCTATTATACCGCGGCCGTCAAGGCCATGGCATCTGAGCTTGCGACGATAGGGCCGCTGACGCGTAAGTCTTGCGAAAGGTAAGGTCGAAATCGGAATTTCCGGATAAGATGTACGGCGGGGGGCCCGAGGGCATCGGGGCGGTCAGGGGCAGGACGCACGAAGAGTGGCGCGGCGGACAGTTACCTCACAGGTAGACCCATTTCCCCTTGCCTGATCCAGCGCGGGTATCCAACTGTCCGTGTCACGACCATGCTGTTGTCTGGGTACAGGGCCGGGCAGCTCTGGCCGTGGCCTGACGAGGGGGGAAACCTTTGTCGCTGGTGATTGAAGAAAAATACGACCAGGTCCGCCAGCTCATCAACATAGGCAAGGAGCGCGGCTACCTGCTCTACGACGAGGTGAACGACATCCTTCCGGCCGAGGTGCATTCGTCGGAGGAGATTGACGACTTGCTCTCGACCTTCGAGCACTACGGCATCGATATCTATGAAGACGCCTCCACCGCCAAGGCCGCTCTCGCGGCCACGGAAGCCAGCGAGGGCGGCGATACGGAACCCAAAGAAGAACTGCCCACCGAGGAAACCGAACTCGACCTGACGCCGGGAGCGCTGGAGAAGACCAATGACCCGGTGCGCATGTACCTGCGCGAGATGGGCACGGTGATGCTGCTGACGCGCGAGGGCGAGGTGGCCATCGCCAAGCGCTTCGAGCGCGGGCAACTGCGGGTGCTCAAGACGATCTCGCGGTCCCCCATCGTGCTCAAGGAAATGCTGGCGATCGGCGAGGAGCTCCGAAAAGACACCCGGTCGATCAAGAGAATCGTTCAGTTTGACGACGAAGAGCTGACCGAAGAAAAGATCGAGAACAAGACCCGGCAAACGCTCCGGATTATCGACAAGATCGAGAAGCTTTACCAAGTGGGGCTGAGGCAGGCGGTCAAGCTCGAGCACACGCCGAAATCGAAGAAGCGCGCCCACCTGCGGGCGCGGCACCAGCTCAGCCGGACGCGCATCGAGATGTCGCTGCTGGTGCGCTCAATCGACTTCAACCCGCTCGAGAAGAAACGCCTGATCGACAAAATGCGGCACACCGTCGAGCGGCTGCATTCGCTCGAGCGCGAGGCCGGCCAGCTCGAGCGCCGCGCCGACGCCGCCCGGGGCGAGGCCGCCAGCGAAGCGCGCAAGGAGCTGCGCTCGCGCCGCTCGGAACTGAAAGAGATCGGAGTCTCGAGCGAGGTCGGCTTCACCGAGTTCAAGTGCACACTGCGACAGATCCTGCGCGGCGAGGCCGAAGCCGAACAGGCCAAAAAGGAGCTGACGGAGGCCAACCTGCGCCTGGTCGTCTCCATCGCCAAGAAGTACACCTACCGCGGCCTGCAGTTCCTCGATCTGATCCAAGAAGGCAACATCGGCCTGATGAGGGGAGTGGACAAGTTCGAATGGCGTCGCGGCTACAAGTTCTCCACCTACGCCACCTGGTGGATCCGCCAGGCCATCACCCGCGCCGTCGCCGACCAGGCTCGCACCATCCGTGTCCCCGTGCACATGATCGAGGCGATCAACAAGCTGATCCGCGCCAGCCGGCAACTGGTGCAGGAGCTTGGCCGCCAGCCTACCTCCGAAGAGATCGCCAAGCGCATGGATATCCCCGTCGACAAGGTGCGCAAGATCCTGAAGGTTGGCCAGCAGCCGATCTCGCTCGAAACGCCCATCGGCGAGGAGGAAGATTCCCACCTGGGCGACTTCATCGAGGACAAGGCGGCGGTGTCGCCTTCGGACGCGGTGATCAAATTGAACATGGAGGAGCAGACCGCGTCAGCATTGAAGACGCTGACCCCCCGCGAGGAAAAAATCATCAAGATGCGCTTCGGGCTGGAGGACGGCAGCGAGCACACGCTCGACGAAGTGGGCCAGGTGTTCGCCCTCACCCGCGAGCGTATCCGCCAGATCGAAGTTAAGGCGCTCTGCAAGCTCCGCCACCCGTCGCGTTCGAGCAAGCTGCGCGCCTTTCTGGAACGCCCCTTGCGAGGATAACTCTAGACCCCCGCTCCGTCCGAAACTCGAAACCCGTTCGCAGCGAACGAACGGGCCCGCTACAGCCTCGATCACTTCGGCGGCAGCGGCCAGATCCCTCTGCCCAAGCCCCAATTCTTCCAGCCGCTGTTTGATCACCTAGGCAAACATTCCAAGGGGCCGCCGCTCGATTAACTGGGGCCGATTAATCCCTGAAAATAATCTCAAATTTAGCTTGACACGTCAAGTTAATTTACCTATTGTGGTTAACGACTGAGGGAGTCATAAGGTAATCTAAACTAAAGTGGGTTATCTAGAATCGCCCCTTGGCCATGACAACCAAGGAGATTGCCATGAACACCATCACACGTTGGGACCCGTCCCGCGGTTTGACATCTTTACAGGACCAAGTCAACCGTTTGTTCGAGGACAGCTTTACTCGCGACCGCTCGGGTCATGCCGACCTGGCAACCTGGGCGCCACCAGTGGACATATACGAAACCGAGAACGAATTGGTCGTAAAGGCTGACCTGCCGGATCTCCAAGACAAGGACATTGACGTACGCGTCGAAAACAATACGTTGACCATCCGCGGAGAGCGAAAGTTTGAGAAGGACGTCAACGAGGACAATTACCTCCGAGTTGAACGCACCTATGGTCCGTTCATGCGGAGCTTCTCCCTACCGAACACGGTCAGCTCCGAGAGCATTCGGGCCGAGTATTGCAATGGGGTCTTGACCCTGCATATGGCGAAGCGTGAGGAGTCTAAGCCGAAGCAGATAAAGATTAGCGTCTCAGGAAACGACAAGTAATCCACATCTCATATACGGGGGTCGGCGCTCCGGCCCCCGTACTGAAGGTTGGCATGTTTACACGCAGAGTCTCCATGCACCTCAAGAATTGGCAGCGGAGTTGGAGCCTCTGCCAGAAAACGAAGAGGATTCTTGGCATGGCTCGGATACGCAAAAGACGCATAGCGGATAGTAGCGTCTTGCGCTTCAGGGCGACGCGGGGCGTCCGTGTACCCTACTTAGTGTGTTGGTTTCAGCCTAGGCGCTTTATACGGCTCTAATTCCTGCCCCGCATTTGTGAATAAGGGCCTTGCCGCTGGTCGAAGAGGGGACCCGACCATTTGTTGTCCGGGCAGTGAGTGAGCAGTTCCTTCCCACAATCCGGGCAGTGGGGGGTAGGGTTTGCGAACACATCCCACTGTGCGCCAAAGTCCGCATTCTTGGCAAAAAGCAGTTCTAGGTATCCACAAGGCGCCTCCGGTCCATTAACTACATGAGATTAATCCTGTAAGATAATCCCGGATTATCCTTGACAAGGTCAGTTAATTCACCTATTGTGGTTAATGGACTGAGGGAGTCTTAAGATGATCTAAACTTACGTGGGTTATCTAGAATCGGCCCTTGGCCACGACAACCAAGGAGATGGATATGTTTGCACGCAGAGTTTCCATGCAGTTGAAACCCAATAGCGTTGCGGAATTCACCCAGAGGATCGAAAATGACATTCTTCCCCTGCTTCGTAAACAGGCCGGGTTCCATGACGAAATCACGTTTGTTGTCCCGGGCGAAACGAAAGCGTTTGGAATTAGTTTGTGGGAAAACAAAGAGAACGCGGAAACCTACAACCGCGGAACGTATCCAGAAGTGACGAAGATTCTGGCGAGAGTCGTTGAGGGAACTCCTCAAGTTGAAACCTATGAGGTTTGCAACTCGACTTTCCACAAGATCGCCGCTGCTGTAGCGGCCTAGGGCCGGCAAGTTTTCTCGTTCGGGGGGGGGGAGCGGGCCAAGTCCCCCCCAGTTGTCCGGCGAAGGGCAAACTGGACGGGGAACGAGGTTTCCAATGTTTACGAAAATCATGCAGTGGGTTCCCATTCTGGTGTTGCTTCTGGTGGTGTCATGGCGCCCGTCCTCGAATTACCAAATAGCGCTGGACTTTGTG
>Ga0207646_10000081_pt1 | contig 128933 bp, 83 predicted proteins | sample KBSK5502metaG_FD_184343 | JGI IMG/M metagenome (GOLD analysis project Ga0207646, IMG submission 184343) | Corn, switchgrass and miscanthus rhizosphere microbial communities from Kellogg Biological Station, Michigan, USA - KBS K5-50-2 metaG... | ecosystem: Host-associated > Plants > Roots >...
TCCTTTGAGCACGTCACCTTTCCAAACTTTCACCAGCGAGCCGTTGCGGAACAAGCGCACGTCCTGGGCGCCGCTACCCTGCGTGTGCTCTTTATCAGCGGCTGCTTCAGCGACCTTCAGCCGGAGGCTAAGCGTGCGGGTCTCGCTTGCTTTCTCGGGGGAGAGTTGAGGGCCGCTCAACTCCAATTGTACGCTCGGCTGGCGACGGTCTTTCTGTGCAATGTCTTGTTTTGCCTTCGGTCGCTGGCCGGCGAATATGTCTGAGAGCAATCCGGGATAGTAGAAGTCGTTGAAGTAAATCTCGGCGGGCGCGACGTTGAAGGTGTCCCCGCCGAAGCGCCAGAGTACCTGATTCCAACCGGCGGGCGAACCGTCGAACAGCCCGTCAGGCGTGACTACCAGCCAGTCACCCTTGTCAGCGCCAATCAAGCTGGCCAATTCTCTGCCGGTGCCCACGTCCCATAACTTAATTGCCTCTTCCTCACTCACACTGGCTAAGACTGTCCCGCTTGGATGGAAGGCAATCCATGTGTCATATCGAGGGGTTGCGCCTACAAATCTGCGCAGCTCCTTACCAGTGGCTACGTCCCACAGTTTGAGCTCATTTAGTGCACCTCCACTGGCTACGAGTTTGCCGTCCGGACTAAAGGCGATGGCGTTGATCTGCGAGGAGCCCGAGAGTGTACGCACTTCCTTGCCTGTCGCCACATCCCACAACTTGATGCCGACATCACTTACTCCGGGTAAGAGTTTGCCGTCCGGACTGAAGGCGATTGACTCGACCGCTGGGGAATAGTCCCCAAATGCAGGCTGCGCTTTGCCTGATGCTAAATCCAACAAATTAATCTTGCCATCTATACGTAAGAGGGCTAACAATTTGCCATCCGGACTGAAGGCAATGGCCTCGAAAAGTGCGATACGACCCACAAATCCGCGAAGTTCGTTGCCAGTTGCTACATCCCACAACCTGATTGTCTTGCCCCCCACCAAACTGGCTAAGATTTTCCCATTTGGATTGAAAGCTATAGAGTAAATCGAAGCGTCTTGTGGTTTTCCAAATGTCAGCATTTCTTTACCCGAAGATACGTCCCAAAGTTTGAGTGTATTGTTTGACCCGCCGCCAGCGAGGAATTCGCTGTCTGGACTGAAGGCGATTGATCTGACCACGCAGGCTATTGTGCGCAGTTCTTTCCCTGTCGCTAGATCCCACAGCCTGATGAACTTATCCGCACTTGTACTGGCTAAAACTTTGCCATCCGGACTGAAGGCGATGGACTTGACTATTGAGGAATGACCAACGATCGTGCGCAGCTCTTTTCCTGTCGCTGCATCCCACAACTTGATCGTATTGTCTCCATTTACGCTGGCCACGATTTTTCCACCCGGATGGAAAACAATGGAGTATATCGATGCGGGCCGCTCAACAAAGGTGCGCAAGTCTTTACCTGTGGCAATGTCCCACAGTTTGAATGTGGTCTCTGAATTCATGCTGGCTAGGAATCTGCCGTCTGGACTGAACGCGGCGTGGATGCCGGAGTAGGGGATTGGCTGGTTCCGCGCGGAAGGATCCACAAATGTGCGCAAATGCTTGCCTGTGGCAACCTCCCACAGCTTGACCGTACCGTCATCATTTACGCTCGCCAAGAGTTTGCCTAGAGGACTGAAGACAATTGAGTTGAGTTCTGACACCTGCCCAGCGAAAGTGCGCAACTGTTTACCTGTCGTCACATTCCATAGCTTGATCGTTTTGCCTTGACTGCTGGCTATGAGCTTGCTATCCGGACTAAATGCGATTGACTGACTTCCAGCATATCCGGGGACTAACGTATGCAGTGCTTTACAAGCTTTTGTACAAGCGGATACGTCCCAAAGTTTCAGCGTCAAATCTACGCTTCCACTGGCGAAGAGTCTGCCGTCAGGACTGAAGGCGATTGAATCGACGCTCGAAGAGTGACCAGCAAACTCGCGAAGCTTTTTGCCTGTGGCCGCATCCCACAACTGGATCGTCCCGTCTTCATGTCCACTGACCACGATTTTTCCACCTGGATGGAAAGCAATTGATCGTGTCGGAACGTGTCCAGGATGAACAAAGGTACGCAGCTCTCTGCCTGTGGCAACATCCCAGAGCTTAATCGTTCCCTCATTACCTCCGCTGACCATCAGATTTCCGCCTGGATGAAAGGCGATACAGAAAACTCCAGCCGCATGCCCGGTTTGGACGACGAGTTCGGGTTTCTGTGCGAAGATGGTGGCCGTGGCGAGCAAGAGTACCGCAACCGCGCTCATCGAAGCGCTAAATCTAGCGTTCATCTTTTGGGCTCCTTTGCTCCAGATGCATCATATAGACAACCACTCTGATCCAGCAGTGAAAGAGAGTTTGTCCTGCTGTATGGAAAGAGTAGACTCAAGCAATGCATTGGTTCGTCTCTTCTGGAGGACTAATCGGGCGCGGCAGTTCATGAGGTTGATTCTCTTAGAACCTACTTTCCAGCCTTATTAACTGTTTATCATGTGTTCACTTGGGTGGCTGGATTGCTGCTGTTCTGGCGATAACAAACGATCGCGCTTCGAGTTCGCGCCGGTAGAATATGCGGGGTCGCTGTATGGCAAGCTTTTGCGTCCCGGCCGTGGCGCCTGCCAATTTGCTACGTGCAGCCCGCGCCTGCGTCAACTTCTCCTCCTGCATTTGCGGCACGCGCTCTGCAGCATAGTCGAGCCACTCGCGCAAGCGCACCTCGCCGTCCTTCGGCTCAAAATCAGCCAACGAAGTTTTCAGCCCCTCTTCGACCAGCACATAAGTTAGCAGCCCATGCCCCAACTGCGCCTCTTCGAGCGCTGCTTGATAACTCTGCGCTGCGGTCAGAACGTACATTCCCTTTTCGTAGGCGAGTTGGGCCAGCCCTTTCGAGTTCATCGGACCGCGCCGCTTCTCCTCGTCCTCCAGAGCTTGGCCGGAATTACAAGCATCGATGACGAGTAGTATCTGCCCGGCGTCCATCTTTTCAAAGCCTTGCTGCAGTTCCACGTCTGAGATGCTGTGCTTAAGGATGGGATCGAGGCCCTCCATCGTGATCGCTTCGCGCCCGCCCGAGTATCCGATGTCATGAGGTATCAGATAGAACCGATTGCCTTGCGCCGTGCCGTGGCCGGCAAAGTAGATGATCACGGCGTCTTCGGGCTGGGCCTTGGTTGATAACTGTTCGAGCGCGCGCAGGATGCCGGCTTTGGTCGCCTCCTTGTCTTGCAGTGGTATGACTTCTACGCGCGCATACTGACCCAGAATTTCTTGTTGATGTTTAAACTCTGCGCTGAACGCTTGCGCGTCGGCGACAGCATAATGAAGATTGAATTGTGGGTTGGCATATTCATTGACTCCGATAGTTAGGATATAAGCCGTGCCTTTCCGACTAAGGCTGTCCGCACCTTTGACGAGCAGTTCGGCATCGGCGCTTTTGATATTGTCGTGGTTGAACGCGTAAGCCTGGAAGTGGTTGTGTCCGGCGACGATCGCAACATCGTTGGCCTCGAGTACGACGCTGCCACTTCCTTTGAGCACGTCACCTTTCCAAACTTTCACCAGCGAGCCGTTGCGGAACAAGCGCACGTCCTGGGCGCCGCTACCCTGCGTGTGCTCTTTATCAGCGGCTGCTTCAGCGACCTTCAGCCGGAGGTTAACCGTGCGCGCTGCGCGTACTCCTTCTGAAGACGGTTGAGGGCTCGTCAACTCCAATTGTACGCCTGGCTGGCGGCGATCTTTCTGCGCGATATTTTGTGTTGCCTTCGGCCGTTGGCCCGCGAAAATTTCTGAAAGCAAATTCGGGTAGAAGAATTCATTGAAGAAGGCTTCAGCGGGCGCGACGTTAAAGGTGTCTCCGCCGAAGCGCCAGAGCATCTGGTCCCAGCCGTCGGGCGAACCATCGAAAAGTCCGTCGGGCGTGACCACCAGCCACCTCCCCTCAGGAGAGGAGAACGCTGTTGCCAGCAACTCTCCGGTCTCGACTGAACGAAATTCGATCGTGGCGCCAGCCCCTCCGGTCGCAAGTATCTTTCCGTCTGAACTGATAGCCGACCCTGCGCCGGATCTAAGACCCGTTACCGTCCGAATTACCTTTCCGCTTGGCACGGAGCGGAGCTTCTCGTCGTCTGTGAGGACTATCTTGCTGTCTGGGCTGAAGGCCGATACCCAGTGAGTGCTTACTGCTTCGACTGCCTCTTCTCTTCCCAGGGGATCCAGCTGCTTGTCAATAAAGTCAGTCAATTGCTGGCCGGTGCGCACATCGAGCAGTTGGTTGTAGACCCAGGCGTGCACAGCGGTCGAGAAGGTCACAACGATCATCTTGCTGTCCGGGCTGAACAGCAAATGCGTTAGGGGATATTCGTCAAAATCGAAGTGCCGCTCCCTGCCATTCGTAAGGTCGCACAACAGAAGGCGTGAGCGAGGACCTCCCGGTTGTCCGTAGTCCGCGATACCATAACCGATGGCCAACAGCTTGCCGTCGGAACTGACCGCGAACTCCGCATCGCCGGCGGCGTTAATGCGCCGCAGGAGTCGTTTGCTGCGACTGCTGAACAAATCCACATGAGTCTTGGTAACCACTGCGTAAGCCCGGCTGGTTAAGGCTAAGCTGCGCGGCGGGATGTCCATCGGAGCGCCGCTCTGCAGGTTCAATAAACGGCCATCGGCAGTCCTTAGCATTTGACTGTCCGGGGTAATTCCGAAGAGTCCCTCTTTGCACGTAGCTACATCTCCATTACGAAATGTTCGTGCGAGCATCCCGCTATGCGTTTCCCATAGCTCGTAGTTTGTGCTCTGGTGACAATCAAACCCTCTGCTCACTGCCAACATTTTCCCATTCGGACTAAAGGCGAAAGAAAGGGCCGGGGAGTTATGCGTGCCTTGAAACGTGTGGATTAATTCTCCGCTGGGAACGCTCCAGAGCATTAAGGAATTATCCAGCGCTGAATCTGCGACTAGCTTGGTGCCGTCTTGGCTGAATGAAGCGACGCGCGAAAGGCGGTCCCCTATTTTCTCATCCACGAGCCTAGCAAGCACAGCCCCACTCACCGTGCTGCTAAGCTCCAAGACCTCGTTGCGTCTATGGGCGGAACCGACCACACGCGATGAAGCAAAAACTCTTCCGTCGCTGCTGAAACCGCTAAACCAATCCATATCGCGGCCGTAGAGCCGGTGCCCGTTAAGTGCGTTGAACAACTCAAACCCTTCGGAATTTGAGGACCAGACAAGAACCGTGTCTCCATCTGGATTGAAGATGGTTTCTCTATGGCTGAAGAGGTTCGTGTTTTTTATCTTGAAATCGGTTATGCTGTAAAGAAAGCTTCCGCTCTTGACGTCGACCACTCTTAGATTCTGGTCGTCGGCCCAAACGGCGGCTTTGTTTTCGTTGGGGCTGAACGCGGCAAAGTGACCACCCAAGCTGCGTAGCAGCTTGCCGCTCTTCGCGTCATAGACGTTGCCCTCATCATCAGCAACCAAATTGCCACTCAGGCTAAACTGGATTGTGCCACAGCCTCCGAGACGGGCCAGGACTTTCCCACTCTCCACCTCCCAAAGGTGTGCGTGGGCTTCAGGCGGTACTCTATTACAAGGTACTACTATACCGCGCTCGTCTCTGAACTCACTGATGTATCCCGAACCGAGAGTTCTGCCATCTCGGCTGAACGCGAGCACGTCGACAGGGCGCGCAAGGCCAGTTAGCGTGCGCATTAGACGACCACTGCGAGCATCCCATAGTTTGATCGTGTTGTCGTCGCCCGCAGTGGCGAGCAGCGTCCAATCATGGTTGAAAGCGGCGGCGACAGCGTGGGATTCATGCACCGCAATATCAACTGTAAAAAGGCGCTTACCGGTCCGCACGTCCCACAAGGAGACAGAGCCCTTAGTTTCTTCTTCGTTAGCGGGGTCATAGCCGGAATCTGATCCGGAGGCCAGCGACTGACCATCGGGGCTGAAGGCGAGCAGGTCAGCACCTCCCGCTTCTATGGTGCGCAGCAACCTACCTCTCTGCGTGTCCCACAACTTGACCAGGCCACCCTCGTCGCTCGAAGCGAAGAGCTGACCGTTGGGGCTGAAGGAAATGGACGTTACCGCGTTGGCATGTCCAACCTGTTCGACGATCTCAGGCCGCTGTCCGCGGATCGGTGCTCCTGCGATGAGCACTAGGCACAAGGTGAACAGAGGTCGTCTTGCAGCTCTCAAGTTCTGATCCTCCCTTCACGGCCATTGAAAAATTTAGCATCGGTGGTTGGATCTCAACCCTAAAGGAGGTCTTCTGCAGGTGCAAATTCCGTAGTACTCACGCTGCCTCACCTCCACTAATTGCCACTAGGATACTCTTTGAGCATCAGGTTGTACCATGTCTTCCAGTTCGTCTTTTCGGTAAACATGGAGCAATCCTCTGAGGCGGTAAACACTGGATCACGGCTTCCTCCTTCCGAGATGCCCGATTCGAACCCCCGACCTCCGCATAGCCGGTGCGGAGACCTGGTATTAAAAAAAGTCCTAACCGCTTCAATCCAGCGCAGAAAATTGTCCAAGTATTTGCCATGTGAGAAACAGGGCGAGAGGGCCAGCGGGCTAAATATCTGATACCAGAAGTGTTCTTGGAGCAGAGGGGGATCGAACCCCTGGCCTCCGCATTGCGAAATGGACTACCGGCAAAACGCTAAGTATTTGCCTTTTCTAAAGTTGCAGCCACCGAAGAAAATCAAGGGTTTTTACATTCTCTCCCATTCTTTCACATCGCTTATACGCCACATGCTTTTTTTTTGGCCACATATTGGCCACTTGGACGCTCTCCGCGAAACCGCATTCAAGTATGCGTTCATGCTTTCGCAAGTGGGCATCTCGAATTAGCCAGACTGTAATATTCCGATCGTGAGGCCCGAGCGATTTGTGGGTGCGCGAAACGGCCGCTTTGGATCATACGCGTTGTGCATTAACGACCGGTCGTCGTTCTTGTCTTCTTCAACCTTGAACCCGCGTTTTTCCCACCTGTCCCTCTTTCACATCGCCATTTACTTCGGCTTTGTTCAAGCCGGTTTGATGGGGCTAAAGGCTGGCAATCTCCGCGATGGCTCCAACCCACCAGCCGTGTCGTATAGTACTTACTGTTTCAAATCAATTGCCATGAGATAAATCACGTAACCGATGCGCCCATCAATTCGGTGAAAGCGGATCCCGCGTGGCAACAACGAGGGGGTTGGCCTCAAGTTCGCGTCGATAAAATAATCTCGGCCGTTGCACGGCTCGATTCTCAGGATCAACCGACGGATCGTCTTTTTCTTGGAAGACCAGTTGTGTTCCTCGATGAGTTGACTGACTTGGGTTCTTAACTGCGACCGCACGCATTTTCATCTTCTCGATTTGCAAGCCGGGAACACGCATCGCGGCATAGTCGAGCCATTCTCTTTCAGTTAACTCACGGTCTCCATTCCGATCCCCTTTCAGACTCTTCAAGCCTTCTTCAACCAGAACGAAAGTTAAAAGTCCGTGACCCAACTCTGAGACCTCTTGCGCAGCCTGGAAGCTCTGCGCTGCGGTTAGCACATACATGCCTTTCTCGTAAGCCAGTTGGGCCAGGCCTTTCGAATTCATCGGGCCGCGGCGTTTCTCTTCCGCTTCAAGCGCTTGGCCGCTGTTGCAGGCATCGATTACCAAGAGCAGATGGCCGGCATCGAGAGTTTCGAAAGCGTCTTCCAATTCACGATCTGAAATACTGTGACTCAGAACCAGTCGCAAGGCTGCTTCTCTAGTCACCTTGCTTGAGTCTTCATAACCCAGGTCATGCGGAATCAGGTAGAACTGTTTGTCATGAGCTGTCCCGTGACCAGCGAAGTACACAATCACCGCGTCTTCGGGTTCGGCCTTTCTTATGAGTCGCAACGATGGCGGCGCATTTGCGGGAAGTTCGTTGGCCGAAGCGCCCTTGCTCAAAAGCCTTAGCGCCAGCAGGATGTTTTCTCGCGTCGCCTCTTTGTTGAAAAGCGGAACCACTTCTACTGTGGCAAAGGGCATTCGTTGCTTCAACTCAGCGCCGAAGGCCCGTGCATCGGCGACTGCATAGCGGAGCTGGTAATCCGGATTGACGTAATCATCTATTCCTACGACGAGCACATAGGCAATGGCTTCTCGTTTCAGAGAAGAAGCTCCATTGACCACCAACGTGGCGTCCGCGCTCTTGATGTTATCGTGGTTGAACGAGTAGGCGGTGATCCGATTCTCTCCGGCGATGATGGGAACCGTTAATTCCAATCGCGCGGTTGACTGGCCTTTCAGAACATCCCCGTGCCAAACATGCACGAGCGATCCATTTCGGAAGAGGCGTGTATCTTGTGCGCCGGCTGTAGCTTCCGTCACATCGACTCGCACTTTAACGTAGCGTGTGGAGATTTCGTTCGTCGCAGCGGACTTATCCGCGAGTGAAATCGCAAGGCGCGGTTGGCGTCTGTCCTTCTGCGTGATGTCTGTCGCAACTTTAGGTTCATGCCCTCCCAGCAGTTCGGTTAGCAGATCAGGGTAATAGAAATCGCTGAAAAAAATCTCGACCGGCGCTACGTCACGCAAAGCCGATGAAAACCGCCAGAGAATGCGCTCCCAGGCCGCGGCAGATCCATCGAACAGACCGTTGGGCGAAGTGATTAACCAGTTACCATCATTAAAGGCGATGATGGTTGCGATTGGCTCCGCATCCGCGGATGACAGAATCTTGATCGTCCCATCGGCGTTCCCCGTTACGATGAAACGTCCGCTCGGATGAAATGCGAGCGCCGTCTGAGCAACTCCGGTGCCCGGAATTGCGCGCAATAAGGAGCGCGCGCCAATGTCCCAAACCTTCAGTTCACCGTTCGCTCCCGCGGAAACGAGCGTCTTGTTATCCGGGCTTATTGATACTAAGGCGACGCCAGAATCGTGGCCCTCAAGTGAGGCGAGCATTCGACCGCTTTCCCTATCCCACAACCGAATACTGTGATCACTGTCCACCAGATAGTTAGCGCTTCCCGATGCAAGCGTCTTTCCATCCGGACTAAACGCGAGCGCGGTAACGCTACTCGTATGCCCTTCCAGCGTTCGCAGGAGTTGGCCCGTTCGAACGTCCCAAAGTTTGATGGTCTTGTCCCAACTCGCCGAAGCCAACTGTTGTCCATCAGGGCTGAAGGCTAATGACGTGATCACCGATGTGTGACCAGCGAACGTGTGGACAAGTTTGCGTTGCTGCAAATCCCATAATCTGATCGTGCGTTTGTTAACATCGGCAACTGCCAACATCTGTCCGTTCGGCGCCAGCGTGCTTGGGCCCACAACCATGTCTGGTGAGTTGTCTCTGATCGTTTCTTCCAGGCCTGCGCGCATAGCCTGGCCAACACTGACCTTGCCGCTCATATCTATGCCGACACTTACCAATTCGTCGCGTTTGAAAATGAGATGCGGACTTCCTTTGAAATAAATCGGCAGGCTCGAGATAGGACCGCTCTGAAAGTCCCACACATATCCGGTCGTCTGACCCAGGTCGTCATTGCCACCCACCGTGACGGCCATCTGTTTGCCGTCGGGACTGAAGGTGAGGAGACCGATGCCCTGACTCTGGCCGGCGAACTTGTGCAAGAGCGCTCCGCTCTGCATGTCCCAAAACTGAATGGCATGATCGGATAGATTTTCCGACGCGTAAGTCTCCCAACCTGGGCTGAGTGCCAGCGCGCTGGTATAGAACCTGTCCTTCACCACGCGCGTCAGCTTACCGCTCGTCACGTCCCACAGCTTTAATGCATTGTCCTGTCCTTCGGTCAGCAATTGTTTACCATTAGGACTGAACGCGAGATTCTGGACCACCGGATAGTTGAATAAATTCTTTTCTGAGACTTTGCCTTGCAAGGTATGTAGCAGCGCGCCGCTCGGCACGTCCCACAAACGCGCACTGTTGTCTTTCTGCGTGAGAATACTGCCGCTACCCGAAGCAAGCACACGTCCGTCTGGATTAAACGCGAGACTGATCACGTCGTCTAAGTGGCCGGCGAGCGTGTGCAGGAGTGCACCGGTCTGCACATCGTAGAGTTTAATCGTCTTCGCGTCGCTAAAAGCCAGTATCTTATCGTCCGGGCTGAAGGTGGCGACACATTTGCTGCCAACGCTGAAATTCTCAGTCTTGAAACGGCTGAGTAATGTGTAGTTCGACGCGTCCCAGACGTTGACCATGCCCCCGGCAAGGCAGACCACCAAGAGTTTCCAATCAGAGGTAAACTTCACGGAAAAGATAGTGTCGTAACTTGCGTTCTTGACTTCCAGGGTACGCTTGAGTTCGCCGTTCTCGACCTTCCAGAACTTAACGTTAGTATTAGTACTGGCGGCGAGGGTCTGCCCGTCAGGACTGAAGGCGACGTAATGAACGGTAGAGTTTGCATTCAGGGTGCGCAACAAGATACCGCTGTCCGTTGCCCACAGCTTGATCGTGCCATCCTCGCTGGCTGAGGCAAGCAGCCGCTCGTCAGCGCTGTAAGCGATTGAACGGATTACTCCGAAGTGTCCGTTCTGAACAACGAGCGTGGGTTTTCCTTTTTCCTGAGCGGCGGCGGAAAGGAATGTGATCGCCCATGCGCTCAGGAGCAAGGAATGCAGAAGCCATTTACGATAGCTGAAGCCTCGTCGAGGTTGCATAAAAGTTAATCGAAAATTCAATACCGGCGATAGAAGACGCGAGGCTGCTACAGGTTGCGTTCTTGATCAACCACCCGCCTACGAGTCTTTTGAGTTAATTCCGCATCGCTGTAGCGGATCTATGAGATCTTAGGCGTAAGAGAAACATGTTCGCCACGGCCAGTCCTATGAATGAAGGCCCAAGTAGTTAGGGCTGGACCTCAAGGCCGCGCCACCACCAGCGGTTGAGCTTCGACCTCGCGACGATAAAACACCCTTGGCCGCTGGAGTTGACGTTTTTCGGGGTCTATTTCCTGGGCCTTGTTGACGTACAATCCAGGTGCACTTGGATGATGTCTCTTCTCCCGCTCACGGAGAGATTCAACTTGCAGGATCGGGACTCGTTCTGTCGCATAGTCCAACCATTCGAGTGCCGTCACTTGACCATCTCGATCTTTATCAGCTCTGCTTGTTGTGAGACCTTCTAACAAGGCAAAGGTCAACAATCCATGCTCGAACCGACTCGATTCGATTGCCGCTTGAAAACTCTGTGAGGCGGTCAGAATGTACATGCCTTTTTCGTATGCAAGCTGGGCCAGGCCTTTGGAATTCATTGGTCCGCGCCGTCTATCCTCAGCTTCAAGTGCCTGACCGCTGTTGGCAGCGTCCAGTACCAGAAGGAGATGTCCAGCATTAATCTGTTCAAAAGCTTCCTCTAGCTCTATATCGGAGATGCTATGCGCGAGAATGAGTTGCAATGCTTCCATGCTGAGCATCGTGCGCGAACCGTCGTATCCGAGATCGCTTGGGATATAATAAAAGCGGTTTCCAGACGCAGTACCATGTCCGGAGAAAAAGACAATCAGAGAATCCTCGATCTGTGCGGGTCTGATCTCATTTAAGATTGTTGGGGTACCACTCGGCAAATCCTTTTCCGCTCCGGCGAACCTTTTCAGTGCGAGCAGAATATTAGCTTTAGTCGCTTCCCGATCCAGTAATGGAATGATCTTCACCGGGCTGTAAATGCCCAGTCTCTGTTGTTGTTTCTTTAGCTCCTCAGCGATCGATTGTGCATCTCCGGCAGAGTACCTCAAATTGTATTCCGGGTTTGAGTATTCATTAATACCTACAGCCAAAACATAGAACGTTCCTGTCCGCTTAAGACTGCTATCCCCGGTCACTACCAACGACGCGTCGCTGCTCTTGATGTTGTCATGGTTGAAGGCGTAGGCCGTGAAGCGATTCTCCCCAGGACCTATCGGCACCGAGGCTTGCAGTGTGGCGCTAGGTTGCCCCTTTAACACGTCGCCCGACCACAGTTTAATTAGCGAGCCGTTACGAAACAATCGCACATCCTGCGCGCCGGCGTGGTCTGGCTGAGACGCATAAGTGGGCCGAACCGAACCGTCCGTGACTTCAATATTAATCTTAATTGTTCGCGCATTTAGCGGCCGACCTATCGGACTGTCCATGATCAGCTTCAACTGAGGTGGTCGAATATCCCGTCGTGAAAGTTGCTGCGGTGCTTGTGGATGTTTGCCGGAAAGGATGTCCGCGAGTAGACCAGGATAATAAAAGTCGTTAAAAAAGGCTTCGACCGGAGCAACGTCAAGAAGGCTTTTTCCAAAGCTCCAATGGATCTGGTTCCATGAAGCGGCCGACCCATCAAAGAGGCTGTCCGGCGTTGCGACTAGCCAATTACCTGGATCGCCCGATAATAGACTCAACAGCTCTTCACCCGTCGACATATCCCATAACTTCGTTACCGCATCGAGACCTCCAGTAGCTAAGACTCTGCCATCGGAACTCAAGGCTACGGTATAGACGGCACCACGATTTCCAGTGAGCCTACGTAGTTCGATGCCCTCAAGCACATCCCAAAGCCGCGCAGTTTTATCTAGACTGCCGCTAACCACGGTCTTCCCGTCAGGACTGAACGCCACTGAAGTCACCACACTGGAATGCCCCTTGAGCGTGCGCAACTCGGTCCCGCTCGAGACATCCCACAGCTTGACGATGCTGTCCGAACTGCCGCTGGCCAGCGTCTTCCCATCAGGACTGAAAGCCACTGTGTAAACCCGAGCAGAATGTCCCAAGAACCTGCGCAACTCTGCTCCGCTGGCGACGTCCCATAGCTTGATGGTGGTGTCGTCACCACCGCTGACAACAGACTTCCCGTCAGGACTGAAGGCGACTGACAGGACCGAAGCAGAATGCCCTTTGAGCGTGCGCAACTCTATGCCGCTTGAGACATCCCACAGCTTCACCGTCCGATCCACACTACCGCTGGCGAGAGTCTTCCCGTCAGGACTGAATGCCACCGACCTGATCGGTCCAGAGTGATCAGCTAGGGTCCGGGTCAGCTTACCGCTTGTGGTGTCCCACAGTTTGACTGTTTGGTCACTATTCCCACTCGCTAACACTCGACCATCGGGGCTGAACGCCACGGAGAGTATGGTGCCTGATCTTTCTTCCAGCGTACGCAACTCTGTGCCGCTGACCGTACTCAGGAGCTTAATTGTTGCGTTGCGATTGCCAATTGCGAGCATCCGATTATCAGGACTGAAAGCGATGGAATTAACGACTGTGGACTGCCCTTTCAGGGTGCGAAGCACCGAGCGTGAAGGAAGATCCCAAAGCGTAATTGTGCGATCTCTATTCCCGCTGGCGACGGCCATACCGTCAGAGGAGAGGGCGATCGTAGCGATGCGAGAATCGCCAACCAGCTTAAGAATCTCCGTTCCATTGGACACCTGCCAGAGTCTGATCGTGTCATCCGTACTTCCACTTACGAGCGTCTTACCATCAGGGCTGAAAACAACTGATCTGACCAGTCCCGTGTGCCCTCGCAGCCTTCGTAATTCCCTCCCGCTATTAACATCCCACACCACGATTGTTTGGTCGGCGCTACCACTGCCTAGCATTTTTCCGTCAGGGCTAAAGCTAACTGAATACACTTCGCCTGTATGCCCATTAAGGGTCCTAATTTCTTTGCCGGTTGCCACATCCCAGATCTTAACGGTTTGATCATTGCCACCGCTGGCGAGAATCTTGCCATCAGGGCTGAAGGCAACGGAAAGGACTTCACTAGAATGTCCCCTTAACGTTCGTAATTGCTGACCGGTAGTCACGTCCCAGAGATCAATTGTTCGATCAAGGCTCGCGCTGGCAAGGTTCTTTCCGTCGGGACTAAAAACAACTGAAACCAGCACACCGGGTTGTTTTGTTAGACTGCGAAGCTCCTTGCCAGAGCCGACGTCCCACAACCTGATAGCCTGATCTGCTCCGGCAGTCGCGAGAATACTTCCATCTGGACTAAATGCTACTGAATACACTCCACCGACATGGCCTGGAAGAGTGCTCAACTCTATCCCCGTAGCCACGTCCCAGAGTCTGACTGTGTTATCTACGCTGCCACTGGCCAGGATCTTATTGTCCGGACTGAAGGCCACGGCTCGAACCTCATCCACATGACCCGTCTGAATAACTAACTGAGGTCTCTGAGCATAGACCTCAGTCAAAGCCGCGCAGCTCGCCCACAATGCCCAAAGTATGAAGTAAAACCAGTGGCGCATAGAAAGAGTCAATCCCAAATCAATGCTCATTGGCGAACTAATCATCGCGGCTTAGAAATCGGTCTCGCGACGAAAACAAAATCGCTTCCCGGCTCATTTGCGCCCCATTCGCCACGACGCGGTTCTGGCGTAACCCTCTCCAAGTACGAAACAACTCCACTAATCGTGAGAATGCCGTATCTACCTCCATAGCTGCGCAAGGCTTCCAGAAGTTTGCGCGCGAATGGGGAATGCTGTCCTGGTCGTCCGTCTGGCACATACTCTTTGCCTCCGGAAGTCAGGAACTGGCGGGTTTTGAACTGCATCTTCCGCTTTATAAATTCGTAGTTAGTCGTATCCTCGTATTCGTCATTGCCTCTCCGGCGAGCGATGAATTCGTCAATCGTTCCACTGAAACAAACATCAAGAACCAAGAGAATATGGTTGCACGGTATGAGGTCAACTAACCTTCGTAATAGTGAGTGCGGGATATAGGTCTCTCCAAGTTCGTCCTTTTCACTTGAATCTCCGGCAATTACGTAACCTTCCTTGAACTCTTCGCTGAACGCTCCGTGACCAGAGAAAAAGATGAAAAGCTGATCGTCCTCAGTGTACTTCTTCTCTCGTTTGTACCTGAGCAACGTAGCGAGTATCTCTTCTCTCTTTTGGTTCTTGAGTACTTCGGTCTCAAACCCGTAATAATTCTTTAACTCGTAGGCGATCGCCTGTGCATCATCGATAGGATTGTTCAGATGAGGCCAATGATCATAGTCGTCGGTTGCGAAAAGGAGGGCGTAATCCTTTCCAGTTCTGTTCAGCGAAGTCCCTGGGGTCTGTGCTTGGGTCGGTCCGTCGACCCGTGTTCCCCTCTTAAGTGGCTCTTGACTAGGTTGAGAGACTGCATCTTGGGCAAGTGCGTGAGCTCGGCTCGAAATAGATACAGCTAGGCCAAATGACACAGCTATTAGAACCACGAGCGAAACATTTGAGGCTCTACTTGTTGCTTGCCTGTTTGGCATCTTCAAACCTTGAACCTATTACAAAAGCCATGCGCGAAATACTTAGTACTGCATGGCGATTATCAGCGGATGCGCCTCAAGCTCGCGATGATAAAAAACGCGCGGGCGTTGCACATTGCGCTTTTCGGGATCGACTTCTTTATCGCCTTCGACAACGACCAATGTTCCGCGGTGACCTGGTCCCTGTTGACCTTTGTTCTCAAGCTCGCGCTTGACCATTGCTTCGGTTTGCAACAAAGGCACCTGCTCGACCGCGTAATTCATCCATTCGCGTTCGCTGATTCGTCCTTCATTGTCTTTCTTCGCCTTGTTCAGTCCTTCCAGCAAGGCAAACGTCAGGAGGCCATGTTCGATCTTCTCTCCCGCTTGCGTACGTGAAACTTCCTGCGCCGCCTGATAACTTTGCGAGGCTGTCAGAATGTACATGCCCTTATCATAAGCGAGCTGGGCCACGCCTTTCGAGTTCATCGGGCCGCGGCCTTCTTTCTCCCCGCCCAGCGCCTGGCCGCTCTGGCATGCGTCGATCACCATCAACATTTTCCCCGCATCGACGCGTTCGAGGACCTCGTTAAGTTCAATGTCGGAGATGCTACTCGCTTTTAGTTCCTCTTCATTGCCAGCGACAAAGTCGTTCGGCAAGAGATAGAAGTGGTCGCCAATCGCCGTGCCATGACCGGCATAATAGATAACCAGCGCGTCTTCCGGCTCCAGCTGCTTGATCTCGTCTAATTGTTCTCGCAATGACGGTGAAGCGTTCGCGGGTGAGGTCGGTTGAGACCCATTGCCAAAGCGACCCAGCGCCAACATTATGTTTGCTTTAGTAGCCTCTTGATTTTCGAGCGTGATGATTTCGGTGTGAGCGTAAATTCCAAGCTTGTCCTGATATGCCTTGACTTGTTGACTGATTTCATCGACATCGGCCAGAGCAAATTTGAGATCATAGCCCTTACTCTTGTATTCGTTGCTGCCGATGCCGAGAACATAGAGTGTGCCCGCGCGTTTAAGAGAGTCCGCGCCATTGACGACCAGCGTGGCATCGCTGCTCTTGATGTTGTCGTGGTTGAAGGCATAGGCCGTTAGACGATTCTCTCCAGCAACAAGAGGAATTGTCGCCTCAAGCGTGACGTTACTTTTCCCCTTCAGCACATCGCCATGCCAGACTTTCACGAGCGAGCCGTTCCGAAACAACCGTACATCCTCTGCGCCGCTACCAACTCTGTGTTCCTTGTCTGCAGTTGCCTCCGAGATACTGATTTTCAGCTTCACTCCGCGAGTCGTAATGGTCGCCTCAGGCTTAATGTCGGCGAGTGTTAGTTTCACCCGCGGCTGGCGGCGATCCTTCTGAGAAATTTCTGATGGGGCTTTGGGCCGTTTCCCCGCAAAGAAATCGGTGAGTAACCCCGGATAGAAAAACTCATTGAAATAGCTTTCAATTGGAGCGGTATCATACAAAGTTGGTGAGTACCGCCAGCGAAGAAGACTCCAAGCTTCTGGTGGACCATCAAATAACCCGTCAGAGGTGAACACAAGCACGTTTTTCTGGTCGACGGTAATCACACGAGCAAGTATTCGATTTGTTGCATCATAAAGCGCAAAACCAATTGTTTCTGCCTTTACCACAATCCTTCTGGCACTGAGCGCTTCCGTCCCACCGCCGAAACTTTCAGGACGAAAATATCGTGCGCGAAGCTCACCAGAACTTTCTTGTCGTTTGACTCGATTCTCTTTGCCAGAGTCGACATCCCAAAACAGAAGGACGCTTTCACCCTCGCCCAGCAGTGTATTCCCGTCGGAACTAAACAGAATGCGCCGGATTGGAATGTGCTGATCCTTGGCGCCGAGAAAGAAATCACTTGAGGCCTCCTTTTTGAGTTCTATTTTCCGTGGCATGCTGCTTTTGGCGATGTCATAAATCTCGATACCCTCAGTTGTCAGATTCGCCAAGATATCGCCATGAGGACTAAGCGCACTCAATTCGTAACCTTTCCCACGAGTTGGTAGAGTTTGTGTCTTGAGTAGCACGCCCGTGGTGACATCCCACTTGTCGACGTTAAGTGTTTGGCCTTCCAAAGTGCTTATCGACTTCGGGCCCGTAACCAGACTGGTTAGCGTTCTGTTGTCAGAGCTAAAGACTAATAAGTCGATCGAGGTTTGCTGTTCTGGATGACCGTGAAGGATTCTTTCCACTATGCCGGTTGAGATATCCCAGAGCTGAATTACCCCGTTTTCGTCTCCGCTCGCCATCATTTTCCCATCAGGACTAAAAACCAGCGAAGTGATCCTGCTGAAAGGTCGGTTGTAGGTGTTCACTTCTTGCCCTGATGAGAATTGAAGGAGCTTGATTGCGCTGTCTTCACCGACAATCGCCACTTCGTCGTTCGGTAAATCTGCAGCGATCGATCTGATGTTCTTGCTCAGTTTGAACGTGCGCAATGCTTTAACTGAGGACATGTTCCAGACCTTAACCACGCCTTGGGTATCGCCACTGAACAATAATGATCCGTCGGCAACCCATGTGAGCGATTTGATCTGTGAAGCATGTTCGGCGAATGTTTGCAAAACTGCACCGCTTGCAACATCCCAAACTTTAATGATGTTCCCCTTGCCGCTTCCCGCCAGAAGTTTCGCTCCAGGACTGAAAGCGGCTGCTTCAGACGTATCGGACTCAAACGAAGATCGCAGCTTTCCATCTGAAACGTTCCAAATACCTGTCTTATGTCCATTCGTACCGATCAATTGAGCGTCGTCCGAACTAAAAGCGGTAGCTCTGATGTAACTGCGAAAATCGTTGAAGTCCGTAGCTAAGGGTGTTCTTTTGCCACTGGAAATGTCGAATATATGAATGTCATCTCCAGCACTTACTAGCCTCTGACCGTCATGACTGAAACTCACCGTTTCAACCCTGGTATCAGCCACTAACCGATCCGTAACATCGAACGTGTCATTTATCGCCTCTATGATTTCCGCTGTCGTCGCTTGATCAGGGCTCCGACCGGTTGAACTCTTCGCGCCCTCTTCTCGGAGTTGTTTCCACTTAGTCTGCGGTATGTCTTTATCTAGAACTTTCTCTCCAGTAAGAACTTTCCAGAAGGTAACTTTACCGCCGCCGGCGCCAGCAATGAGGGAGCTATCTGAAGAAATAGCAATGAAGCTCAGGCTTCCGGACATAGTGAAATGTCGCAATACCGCTCCAGTGCTAACATCCCAGACAGTAATCGTGCCATCACGACTGCCGCTAAACAAAAGCTTGCCATCGTTACTTAAAAGAATTGACGTAACCGGCGCCGCATGACCTACCTGGAAAACTGGTTCGGCATTTTGTGCAAGAGTAGCGTGGCCAAGGCTCAAGATCAGCAAAGCTATGTTCAGTCTCAGTATGAAGAGAAATCTCATGTCCAATCTCGGAGGAAGCATGGAATCTGAAAACTGAGCTATGTAACGGCCTGCTACCTCATTGGATCTCGCGATAGGTCACCTTCTCTCAGGCTCGCTAACATGGTCGCGGAAAAGCACGGGTATCAAGCTAAAGAAACTATAGATCGAATCCTCTGACCCATTGATGAATTGTTTTCGCACCTTATTAAAAGGATAGACACAGTCGTGTTCGCTCAAACAAACGCGCCACTGACCATCGTCATTGTTCTAGCGTTAGCCATAACATTGGATCACGCATTCAGCTCGACCGTTTTGTCCCCACTCCCGTTGTCGAGAGTCTGGTTGTCCGGCGAGAAGGCGAGAGACCAGACTTTATCTGCGTGTCCTGGCAACGTTCTTATCAACTCGTGGCTTTGAGCGTGCGCAGCTCTTTGCCCGTCGAGACCTCCCAGAGCTTGACCGTTTTGTCCCAACTCCCGCTGGCGAGAGTCTTCCCGTCAGGACTGAAGGCGACTGAGTGGACCCATGCAGAATGCCCTTCGAGCGTGCGCAACTCTGTGCCGGTTGAGACCTCCCACAGCTTGACCGTTTTGTCCTCACTCCCGCTGGCGAGAGTCTTCCCGTCAGGACTGAAGGCGACTGACCAGACATTAGAATGCCCTTTGAGCGTGCGTAACTCTGTGCCGGTCGAGACCTCCCACAGCTTGATGTCCCCACTCCCGCTGGCGAGAGTCTTCCCGTCAGGACTGAAGGCGACTGAGACGACGACCTCGGAATGCCCTTCAAGCGTGCGCAACTCTGCGCCGGTCGAGACCTCCCACAGCTTGACCGTGTTGTCATCACTCCCGCTGGCGAGAGTCTTGACGTCCGGGCTAAAGGCGACTGACTCGACCGACTCAGAATGCCCTTCGAGCGTGCGCAACTCTGCGCCGGTTGAGACACTCCACAGCTTGACCGTTTTGTCCCCACTCCCGCTGGCGAGAGTCTTCCCGTCAGGACTGAAGGCGACTGAGAAGACCTCAAGGGAATGCCCTTTGAGCGTACGCAACTCTGCGCCGGTCGAGACATCCCATAGCTTGACCGTGTGGTCCCAACTCCCGCTGGCGAGTGTCTTCCCGTCAGGACTGAAGGCGACTGAGACGACCAGATTAGAATGCCCTTTGAGCGTGCGCAACTCTGTGCCGGTCGAGACACTCCACAGCTTGACCGTTTTGTCCCCACTCCCGCTGGCGAGAGTCTTCCCGTCAGGACTGAAGGCGACTGAGAAGACCTCAAGGGAATGCCCAGTCTGCACAACCAGCCGCGCCTGTTCATTGGATTGCCCGCGGCTGTCTGAAACAGACGCGAGCAACGACAGCCAAAGGATTAAGAATAGGATCTTCTTTCGCATGATGATGGTTCCTCTGCGGTGAGCTTCTTTTTGGGCTATTCCGGGCTGCTCAGACCAGCGGGCTCATATAGACAAACCAGCCCTCCGGTCAATGAAAGGACCTAAGTTTTCTCCCCTTTTCCAGTGATGAATCAGCCAAACGTTTCACCGTGAGCACAGCGGAGGCAGCTCACGGCGGGATGAAACCTTTTCCGGCCGTGCCCTGGCGAGTCTTACGAGCTTGCCAGAGCTTCTCTCTGCAAGAAACGCTATCGAATATCAAGCTTCAGATCTGCATCGCCGTAGTATACATAAGCTACTGCTTCGCTATGATCAACGGCCGCGCTTCGAGTTCGCGGCGATAGAAGACCCGCGGGCGTTGCACGTTGCGCTTTTTAGGATCGGCTTCTTTGTCGCCGTCGACAACAACCAGCGTGCCTTTGCGGCCCTGACCTGATTGGTTCTTGTCCCCGAGATCGCGCTTAACCATCGCTTCAGTCTGTAGCGATGGAACCTGCTCGACTGCGTAATTCATCCATTCGCGCTCGGTTATTCGACCATCGCGATCGCTTCGGCCTTTCGTCAATCCCTCCAATAAAGCGAAAGTCAGAAGCCCATGCTCAATTGTTTTCCCGGATTGCGTGCGTGATACTTCCTGAGCAGATTGGTAACTCTGCGAGGCAGTCAAGATGTACATACCCTTATCGTAAGCCAGTTGCGCCAGACCTTTTGAATTCATCGGACCGCGTCCTTCCTGTTCGCCGCCCAGAGCCTTGCCGCTCTGGCATGCGTCGACCACCACCATCAGCTTACCTGCACCGACCCGCTCCAGGACTTCGCTCAACTCGGTGTCCGAAACGCCGGTTGACTTCAACTTGCTCTCCTGAAAATCATTGGGCAGCAAATAGAAATGATTGGCTTGGTTAGTGCCGTGCCCGGAAAAATAGATCACGATGGCGTCTTCCGGCTGGATCGGCTTTATCTTCTCCACCTGCTGCCTGACCTCAAGAGCAGCGTTCGCAGGAACCTTGATGTTCTGACCGTCCGCAAAGCGGTGCAGCGCCATCAGGATGTTATTCCTGGTCGCTTGTTCATTTGTTAACGAAACGATCTCGGCATTGGCATAATTGCCAAGCTGAATCTGACGCGCGGTCAATTCCTTGCCCATATCATTGACGTCAGCCACAGCAAAATTAAGATCATAGCCTGCGCTCTGATAGTGGTCGATCCCGATGGCCAGAAAGTAAAAGACGCCTTTGCGTTCGAGGCTTCGGTTGCCCGTAATGATCAGCGGCTTTGCTTCATCGCTCTTGAGGTTGTCGTGGTTGAAGGCACTGGCCGTAAACTCGTTTTCGCCCGACACGATTTGGACAGTCGCTGCGCATACCGCTGTTCTTGGGCCCTTGCTGTTCCTCGCGCTGCGCGGCGTTTTAGGCGCGCACCCGCTCTTGCGATCGAATGCATCGCCACGCCAAACCTTGACGAGCACGCCATTACGAAACAAGCGCACATCCTGCGCGCCTCCACTTGCCGGCTCTGAGCTATTAACGGGCTTCTCGATATTCTCGGTAACTTCAACTCGGATCTTAAGGTTGGGATCGCTGCCCGTGGCCAGGCTCTCTGAATCAATCGTGACTGACGGCCGCCGGCGGTCGCGTTTTGCCAATTCTTTACCTTCAGGCGGTGGCGGATGTTTCCCCTCGAGAATCTCGTGTAGCAGACCGGGATAAAAGAAGTCGTTAAAATATGCTTCGACCGGCGCAAGATGAAATGTGTTGTTGTCAAAACGCCAGTTAAGTTGTTTCCAGGCGAAGGGGGTGCCGTCAAAGAGGCCATCAGGAGTTGCCACCAGCCAATCGCGTCCGTCTTTGAGCGAGACTAGAGTTGCCAGTTCCGCACCGGATCTCATGTCCCAAATGCGCGTACTGCCATCGTCGCTCCCGCTAAAAAGCAAGCTTCCGTCCTGGTTGAAGGTCAGCCCGTGCACGGCGTTTGAATGACCCGAGAGAGCATGGACTTGCGTTCGACTTTCCACGTTCCAAACTACGACCACATTATTACTAACCGCGGCGGCGAGTTGCCGCCCATCATTACTGAACGCGAGCTTATTAATCGCTTTGTCGGCGACGCGAAATGTGAAGAGCTCTTTTGATAAATTCGGATCCCACAACTTTACGGTGCCGTCCCAGCTAGCTGAAGCGAGAACACCGTTCACGGAATTAAAAACTAAGTCGGTGACCCTGTTCGTATGACCAGTCAGAGTTGAAACCAGATGAGCTGTTCGGAAATCCCGGATATTTATCGTGGTGTAATCAGTCGCCGAGACCGAAGCGAGCCAGTGGCCATCGGGGCTTAAAGCAAAGGCTCGAACTGTTTGATTGGTCTGCAGTGCGGGCGCTGATTCTCCGAAGCCTCTGATCCGGGAGCCGCTCGAAATATTCCAGAGGTGAACTTCAGCCTTATCAGCAGTGGCCGCGGCGAGATCACCATCGGCTGAGAAGGATAGGGGCGCGCGCGTATTCGGTAATTTGTGAACTAGCTTGCCGGCCGCCCAATTCCAAATACCGCCCTCACCGTCAGCAAGTGCCCCACTGAATTCTTCGCTTGACTCAGACGAACCGCAAGCCGGTTCCTGCCACACGTTTCCTTCGCCCGCAGGAAAACATGAGATCCCCATTTCAGTCATGCCAGGGTTTCGCTCAGCAGATATTAACTGGGTACCGTCCATCGAGAACACAAGCCCATCAACAAACCCGGAATGCCCGGGCAATGCCCCGGCTTGTGTTCCCGTTCCGAATTCCCATAGATTGATCTTGCCATCACTAGCCGCCGCCAGCCAGCCCGGTTTGGGTTTAACCGCAACGGCCCCAACCGTTCCCAAAGCAGGCGCTTGACTACAGGATTCGCTCTGCGTTTTCAGGTCAAACAGCCAAACTTGCTTCGACGCGGTGGCCGCCGCAAGCCAGCGACCATCCGAACTAAACTCGATAGGCGCGACCAGATCTCGCCAAGCACGAGGAGTCGCGTTAAGGTTGGCAAGATCCCAGAGCACCAATTTGGTCTCATCAAAACCGGTCTGAACCATCCATCGCCCGTCTGGACTGAAGGTCAGCCAACGATTGCAACTAGCAAAGGCGGGATCGAGTGCCAGTGAGTTGACTTCGTGGCCATCAGATGAATCCCAGACATCAATGACTTTGATGGGATCGCCACCTGAAGTCGTGATCAATTCCTCGTCATGGTTAGAGAAAGCGCGAGGAACAGCAGATCTCAAGATCTTTTCCTCCCGATGATTCGGGAAATCCCAGACCACGATGTTCCCATTCGCGGATCTCGTGGCTAGTAGTCGTCCTGATGAGTCGAAGACAAAGGGAGGCGCACTTCCCGCCAGTGTCGGAAGTTGCTTGCCACTTGCAACATCCCACAACTGCACTTCAAAACCATCGACGGCGACTGCCAGAACTCTCCCATCGTGGCTAAAGCCTGTATGCCATTCAGCTTCGACGGCGAGGTCCGTAACTTCCTTCAATGGCGGCGGCGCCACATTGAAGAGAAACCGGCCGCTTTGCACATCCCAGACAGTCAAATCCCGGGCATCGCAGAATCCCGGTTTGTCCCTAATGTTTGGGCAGGTCTTCAACTCGGGATTTGGCGTGCGATCGCGTCCGATGTGTGGTCTGGATCCCGGAAGTGATATCAAATAGCGAGAGTCAGGGCTTGCATATAATAATTCGACACCCTGGTACGGTACATAGAACCGTTGCAACTCACGTCCAGTCTCAACGTCCCAAATTCGAATTGTGTCGTCGTCACTCCCGGAAGCCAGCCAGCGACCATCTGGACTGAAGGCCAAGGTTGTTACCGTGTCGTTGTGGCCGACGAGAGTACGAAGTTGTCGCCTGGTCGATACCTCCCAGAGCTTTATGGTTCCGTCACCGTGAACTCCATAACTTGAATGGATGTAATCAGTCGAAGCAATGAGTTTGCTGTCCCCACTAAAAGCCAGCGCCCGCAGAGGAAAACGATGACCGGTTTGAAGGACAAGTTCCGGTCGCGATCCGGTTTCTGTCGGTGGTGTTTGCGCGGCCGCGAAAGTGCAAACCGAGACCAGGCACAACGCGTGAACAGTGTAGTGCATGAGATGCAAACATTTCTGTGGAGTTCGTGTTTTCAACACCAAGTCCCAGGCTTGCGGGAATCAGGTTCAGGTCTCGAATTCACGATGATGAAAGCTCTTTAGTCTAACCTGTTTCTACGATAATTATTCGAATTTGTGTGCTCGGATTTCAAAAATGAGTCTGCGCTTCTTTTCAGGTTTCATAAATGAGTGGTCTACAGATCTAACGGTTTCTCATTTAGTAGGGTATGTTTGTTGTTAGTCGCCCGCATCTCTGCAGTAATCGACCGAGCTAAGAGTCAAAAACCAAGCTTCCGCGTTTCAACTGTCATCGGATTATTTTCAGAGCCGAATGGGTCTCTAATGTTTAGCCACGACCAAAGGTTGAGCTTCGAGTTCTCTCCGATAGAATACTCGTGGTCTTTGCACGGCTCGCTTTTCCGGATCGGCGTTCCTATCGTCGCCTTCCCGAAACAACAGCGTTCCGCGGCCCTTTTGGGAAGCAACCTTGCGATTTGTTCCGTTCTTGAGATCGAGTTCGCGCTGCTTCATCTTCTCAAGCTCTTTCTCTGGCACTCGCTCCGTCGCATAGTCCAACCATTTGCGCTCAGTGATTTCGCCTTTATCGTTCTTCTCCGCCTTACCTTCCTTCAATCCTTCTTCCACCAGCACATAGGTCAACAGTCCATGACCCAGGTCGGAAACTTCTTGCGCTGCCTGAAAACTCTGTGAGGCCGTCAGAATGTAAATCCCTTTTTCATAAGCCAGTTGAGCCAGACCCTTACTGTTCATCGGCCCACGACGCTTCTCTTCCGCTTCCAAAACCTGGCCGCTGTTGCACGCATCAATCACCAACAGCAAATGGCCTGCATCCACTTTCTCGAATGCCTCTTGCAGATCGCGATCGGAGATGCTGTGCGCCAAAACAGTTTTTAGCGCTTCGATGGCAGAGATTGTTTGCGTGTCGTCGTACCCAAGATCGTATGGAATGAGGTAGAACTGTTTGTCGCGGGCCGTGCCGTGTCCGGCAAAATAGACCATCACCAAGTCTTCAGGCTCGGCTTTCTTGATTAGCTTCAGAACCGCAGGCGCGTTAGCCGGAATTTCACCGCTGCCGCTTAGTCCTTTGAGCGCCAGCAGAATGTCTTCTTTCGTCGCCTCCTGGTTATAAAGCGGAATGACTTCGACGTTCTCATACTGCTTTACAGACTCCTGCTGCCGTTTGAGTTCCGCGCCGAAGTCTTCCGCATCAGGTACGGCATAAGCGAGGTTGTAATCCTTGTTCGCATACTCATTAATACCCACGGTGACGATGTACGCTGTGCCGGTGCGTTTGAGACTGTCCGTGCCTTTAATCACGGCCTCGGCGTTGCTGCTTTTGACATCGTCGTGATTGAAGGCATAGGCGGTGAAGTTGTTGTCGCCGGCCACCAGCGGAACCGTGGCTTTGCAGATCGCGCGCCGCGGCTCACCGGGTTTAGTAAGAGCTAACTCGCAACCGCTCTGCTTTTCGAACACATCACCCTGCCAAAGCTTCGTCAGCGAGCCGTTGCGGAAAAGTCTCAAGTCTTTCGCACCGCTTGATTGAGTTTGATTGGGTTGCGACGATGCCTTTTGGTCATCGACGATGTCGATCTGGACTTCGACATTGCGATCGCTGACCGCGTTCCCGAGTTTCACGGGTTGTCCGGCCGATTGTCCGACAGTTGGCTGACCATCGACTTTGGTGATTTGTACCTGGGGTTGGCGAATATCAATTGCTGAGAGATCCTGGTTTGGCGGCTCTACTTCTTTGCCGGCCATGATGTCAGCCAGGAGGCCCGGCCTCCAGTACTCCCGGAAGAACGCCTCCACCGGAGCATGATCGAGAGTGCTGTTATTGAACCGCCAGAGAATCTGATTCCATGCCCCGGGTGAGCCGTCAAAGAGACCCTCAGGGGTCACCAACAGCCAATCGTTTTCATCGAAAGCGAACAGACTTGCCAACTCTTTGAGGGCAAGTATGTCCCACAACTTTAGATAAGTATCGCGACTGCCACTGACCAGCTTCGTCCCGTCCGAATTGAACGCCACTGAGGTGACCCGATCGGAATGACCTTTGAGCGTGCGAGCCCTCCCGCTCGCCACGTCCCAGAGCTTTATAGTCTTGTCATAACTGCCAGTGGCCAGCGTCTTCCCATCCGGACTGAACGCCACCGAACTGATCAGGTCTGAATGTCCAGTGAGCGTTCGCAAGAGTCGGCCACTGGCCACCTCCCATAGTTTGATTGTCCGGTCGTCGCTGCCACTGGCCAGCGTCTTCCCATCAGGACTGAACGCCAACGACGTGACCCAGGAAGAATGACCAGTGAGGGTGTGCAATTCGCGGCCGGTGGCTATTTCCCACAGCTTGATCTCACTGCTACTGAAGAGCGTTCCAGAACTACCACTCGCCAGCATCTTCCCATCTTGGCTGAACACAACTGACACGATTTCGCCGGGGGAAGCCGCGAGTTTGAGCCTTTCACGGTGCTCGGCGACATCCCACAGTTTGATTGTTTGATCATCGCGGCCGCTCGCCATTGTCTTCCCGTCCGGGCTGAACGCTCCTGACGAGACCGGATGAGGGTTATGGAATTGCTCGGTGAGCGTGCCCAATTCGTGGCCGCCGCTCAAATCCCAGAGGTTGATGGTGTGTTCATAGCGCGCCTTACTGGCACTTGCGAGGATCGTCCCATCCAAGCTGAACGCCACCGAGTAGACCGAATCCGAAGTTGCGTTGAGCGTCCGGGGACTGTCACTGTCCATATTCCAAAGTTTGATGGTCCGGTCGTCGCGGCCACTCGCCAGCTTCTTCCCCTGCGTGCTGATCGCCACTGACAAAACCGCGGTTGTGTGCCCCTTAAGCATCTGCAGTTCGCGACCGCTGCCCAGATCCCAGAGCTTGATTAGGTGATCTTCACTGCCGCTGGCCAGCGTCTCCCCGTCTGGACTGAATGCAATTGACCTGACTTCACTGGAATGACCTCTGAGTGTCCGCAATTCTTTGCCGTTGGTCACATCCCAAAGCTTGATCAGGTGATCATCGCCACCGCTCGCTAACACCTTCAGGTCCGCACTGAACGCCACTGAGGTAACAACCCGAGGATTCTCCTCGAACGAAATCAACTCACGGCCACTGGCCACCTCCCAAATCTTGACTAGGTGGTTATCGTCGCGACTAGCCAGCCTCGTGCCGTCCCGGCTGAAGACTAATAGATCGACCGCGCTGGAATGACCCTTGAGTGTGCGCAATTCTCGGCCCCTGACCGCATCCCAGACTTTTATCGTTCCGTCGTCAATGCCGGCTGCTAGAATCTTTCCATTCGGAGAGAGTGTCACCGAGTTGATCAAGCCGGAATGCACCCAATCCCAGTGCACGCTGAGCGCGTGTAATTCGCGGCCGTTAGTCGTGTTCCAGAGCCTGACGCTGTTCTGGGCGGCACCACTCGCCAGCGCCTTCCCGTTGGCGCTGAGGGCCAGCAGGAGACTTCTGAAAGGCACTTTTATCGTGCGCAGTTCACGGCCATGGGCCACTTCCCACAGCTTGACGGTACCGTCAAATTCGCCGCTCGCCAGCGTCTTGCCATCCGCACTGATCGCTACTGATTCGACCGCGCCGGAGTGCCCGGTCAGAGTACGCAATTCACGGCCATTCGCCACATCCCAGAGCTTGACGGTGGTATCAGCGCTGGCGCTGGCCAGCGTTTTCCCATTTCCCGTGAAGGCCAACGAGAGAACCGATCCAGAATGCCCCGTTTGCACGACCAATCGAGGTCTGGTTGACGATGCTCGACCAGGCCTCTGCGCCCAGCAAACCGCGCAAGCGAAGACGAGCAGCCCGGCGCTTACCGAACTCTTCAGATTAATCATGGCCTTCATATTCGAGCGTCGTAGGAGATATCAGTTCGCGACAAGACTGCCAGTTTGTGAAACATCCAGCATCTTACTATCAGCAGTTTTGTCAAAGTCGATCACAACGGGACGCTCCTGACCAACGCCCCGGCTGATTAGCAACGTACTCGAGATAAGGATAAGAATTGGAATTCGTTTCATTCTTACCTCCGCCCTCATCATTCAACGTGTTTCGGCTGAATGTCACCGCCTGCGACAGGTATGCGCAGCGCGCGCATGAGTCCGCCGGTCTGTGGCTCCGACACTCGCGTCGCCTTGTGACCGAAGCGTTCACCAGAATCTTACCCGCGCGGTCAACGCCGATGCGACTGATGGCGGCGGTGTGCATCCCCTTCATCAATGCGCAGGACGGGTTCACGCGAAGGCTCGCGGTATTCCCTGGCTTAAGTCCCACAGCCTGATCGTATTGTCACCGCTGTCTGTTGCTAGAGTCTTCCCATCTAGACTGATTTCCACTGAGTTGATGGAATTTGAATACCCAGTCTGTACAAACAGTTCAAGCTTCTGCGCCCAGCACGATGCGCTCGCAAACAGCAGCAGGCCAACGGATAGACAATGTTTCAGCTCGATCATTGCTTAAGCAGGTCAGCGAAGTAGTGAGGGCCCCTCACCCTGGTAAAGCTTTTCAAATCGTTAATTCGGGCGATCGACTTCGGACGCGCTACTACGGCTTCTTCGGTGGATGAGTCCCGGTTGACGGCTTTGTTGGGCCGGTCGTAGTCGGCTTCTTCTTTGAATCCGACGAATCGCCGCTATCATTCTTTTCTCCACCACCAGACTTTTCCCCCGACTTAGTTGGAGCTTGCGTAACAGTCAGACGCATCGTCACGTAGGTGACTCCCTTTAGGATCTCTCCAGCCCTCGATGGTACCGACTTACTTGTGTCTTTCGCGTCCTTAGGAACCAGGTAACCGCTATCCCAAGCGAGGTTGGGCATTTCTTTCCCGAATTCTTCTGTATGCGCCTGCGGCACCATGACGTAGTTGCCTGAGACCAGCGGCAAGCTCTTGGCTTCGGAAGTTGTCGCTGCTTGCGTTGCGATCCACTGAGCGGGAAGACTGTTGAGCAGGAAGGTTGTGTGCCTTTCAGTTTCCGGTCCCAGAAAGATCTCGGTGATTGTTTTTAGGACCGGAACGCTGATCGCTGGAAAATTCAGTACGGGCGCCGCCGCGGTGATGGCCGGAATAGCAAATCTGAGGATCTTATGAAATGTCGACTCAGGCTTTACTGTCGAGACGTTAACCGCAAACCTTCCGGCGCCTCCCGGCAAGAGCACTGTCTCAACGCCATTTACGTAGTTCGGTTGTTTGTAACCGAGTGAATCCAAAGACGGCAGCTTTCCGGGTTTGTCGTGTGCAAAGATGGCCATTGCGGCCCAAGCCATGGGCGCCAGGATGTTCATCAACGGTTTGCTCTGCACGAAATCCACGCGAAGTTGCGATGACTTTACGGAATGAAGTAAATCGGTGTCCTCGTCGCCGGTACGATATTGGCCCAACGACGCCGAGACCACCACGTCACCTGAATAGTCTAAAAGCTCTTCGTGCTTAACGTCGTTAATGTACCTGAGACCATTTTCCCCGAAATGAAGGTATTGAACTTCGCGGTCCTGAGCTTCTACTGATGGTTTTGCGCCTCTTGTGCCGCGCTTTTGCTCGACCGAGCGGAAAAAGTTGTCCCAGAAGTCCCCGGCATCGTGCGGTCCATCCTGAACACTCGAATCCGTTGTCTTTGCGGCGCCCAGTGTTCCGCCGCCGAGTTCCATCAGCGCCTCAATGCCCTTCTTGCCGAGAGCTGGGGTGGCAGCGGCGCCGGTCAGGAAACCAGCAGCAATTAACTCTTCCAGGAAGTTGCGACGGGTTTTCATTTCTTGCCTCCTAATTTTTCTGAGCGGACTCTTGAAAAGACAACGGGACAAAGACAAAATCGTGAGCACCGGTCTTCGGGTAGTCTAGAAGTGAGCGCGAGTCGCGCCCCTTATTATTAGTTCGCTGGCGCCCCAGTGCCATTTCTCTGTCACTTGGCCTGTTTGACAATCACTTCTTAGGCTGACTCGTCAGGCGAATATATTGAACTCCCCATTCAGTCGGCATCACGCCGCGAGATTTGCGGCTCCCGGACTGAAGAAGGTTCTGCAATGGCGAAGACGGCCCTTTGCGGGCGCCGGCGCCTTTGAAATTTAGAGCCAGAGGATCCGGTAAGGGCTCGTTCGTAGTCAACAAGACATAAGTGTCAGTTCCAAACGGTGGCCCTATCAGCAACTTAATATTATTGCCTTCGCTATCTTTCACCGGCAGGACGATGTGCGAAAAATCACCGATTCCTTCGCGGGGATACTTATTTTCTATTCCGTTAAATGGATAAAGCAGTTGACCCTCGCCGGTGCAGTCGACTGTCAATATATATACCCACCGCGGCGTAATTATTGACGGTGTCGAATCGCCGGTTCGAGTGAAGAACTTGACTTCACTTGTATCGCGATTAACCTCCGATAAAACTGGCGCGTCGCTTTCAAGAAGAAGTTCGAACTCGTCGTCAGCCAAAGCCGTCGCATTCTCCAGGAATGCCTTGTCGCTTTTTCGACGTAAGGCGAGATGATACGGAAACCCAGAAGAAGACTCATCGGCAGGCGGAGACGGAAGGTTGAGCCACGCGTAACCCTTATCGATCTCAGTAACAAGTTCGACCAGGTTTTGACCAGCGGACTTTTCATTTGCAACTGAAACCCAACCCGACCGAACTGGATACGGAGAATCAGCAGGACAGCCGGCAATTTTGTTGCCTTCTATTGTTATAGTCTGTGCGGTCTCCAGAGCGCTCTTGCGAAACCACGCGTATCGAACTTGCTGGCCATCAAGAGCGCCCACCAACGTATACAAAGCCGATTCTGGACGGTTTAGGAGCTTAACTGGTACTTCAGCGCGATCAAGGCCCAGTTGCTTCACGAGTTCGCTTGATGGAGGTAGATTCAGAAACAGACGCACATCCCGGCCTGCTAACTTTGCTGCGATTGCGTCGGGCTCAAGCGTAGCGCCTAAAGATTGGACCTCGTTCGTTCCACTCCGGCCCAGCAGCCACTCTGTTCCATTCCAGGAGATGATGTCGGTGGGTGCTTCGAGGGCCGGATCATCAATCCAGTTCAATTTTGCATCTCGGGTTAGCGAAGCGAGCTTCGTGACCACCTGGTTGATCTGCTCGCGGGAGAGGTTCGATGGTGGCACCCAGATCGGAAGCGAAGCTCGATCTTCTGGAATCCACTTCTCCAGCTCGAAAAGATCCCCGCTTTCTATCTTCGCGTTGGCCGGGCTAAGCAGGTGCGCGTGCGATCGAGTAAGTCCGTCCACTCGATCTACCTTAATGCGAACCGGCGCTTGTTTCTTGTCAGTAGTAACGCGCACAAATTCGCTGCCGGCACCCACGTTGTCGGCGTAACCGGAATTCAAGACTATTCCGGAATCGTCGATTCCTTCACTGACGACCCGCAATTTGCCAGCGGCCGAGCCTTTGCCGAATAGAGGCTGACGCCGGCGAGCTTCGTTTCCATCCAACTGTGGATCCTGATCGACAATTCCATCTCCCCTGAGAACGATACTGACTCGGTTGAAAACATCTTTCGCCGCGGTATCGGCGGGCAGCGACTTCAGGGCCTCGATCAATGCGGTGGTAAATGCGCCGTGCGCATCACTCCCGGATAGGGATTCGTTGGCGAGTTGATTGGACTGCGAAGCAGACAGGATGAGCGCGGCATTGTCAGTGCGATCAGCCGGCGCCGTTATTTCTTTACCATTCTTCATGTCCGGCCCTTCATTGATGTCGCGCGGATCGTAAGGCAGGAACCGTTTGCGAGTAGGCCGGCCAAAAGGCACGCCACGCGCAACGGTTCCGCTGTGGCAGCTATCGAAGATCGCTGTGAGGATCACGCCTTTATCAAGAGCGGCATTGAATATTCTGGCAATCTCCCGATCGCGCACATCGAAGCCGCCGGTGTTAGCGTCGGCTGCAACGATCGTGTTGTCGAGAGGCGAGCCGGTTTGGTTGAGGCCTTTCTTCGAAAGCGAATTCACACGCAAACTACCGTGGCCGGCGTAGTAAAAGACGACGATGTCCCCCTGCTTGGGCAAATCGACCAGATACTTTTGCATCTCGGCCAGAATTCGCTCGCGCGTCGCTTCTTTTTCCGGCAGCACGCGCATGTAAGGCTCGGCGTTTCCGAAACCAAACTTGGGACTGGTCAGTAGGTTTCTCATATCGTTGACATCGTTCACCGCGCCTTCGAGGTTGTCCCACTTCTGTTTGTCCCAGCGGCTGGGACCGTCGGTATCTTTGAATTTAATCGAGGCGTGTGGCTTGTCGGCGCTTTCGTATGTGTCTATTCCGATTAGTAAGGCTCGCTTAGTTTGGCCTAGACAATTTACCGCGCAAAGGAATGACACAATTACGATGATGAGTCTCAAAGAAATGAGCATCGCTTCAACTCCCCGGTGATCGGAATCAAGAAGTACTGGCTTTTAGGTTTGGTAAATCTGATTTTGAAATTGGGAAAGCGTTGAGAAAGTGTCGCCGTCACCGTCACCGCGTCAACCGCAAAAACCAACACCCTTCCCGCGTCTCGTAGTGAACTCGACAGAATATAAGCCAGATGGGCGCAACTTTATCCAAGGCTCTTTACGATTGTCAACGTTTGTTTCGACCTTCACTTAGGCAAATATTTGACTGGGATTACAACTGGGTATATTAAGAACAGCCGGATGAGGTTTAGCAAGAAGCTATTTCATTAGGAAGGTCCTAACGAAATGAGCAGATATCGAAAAGATACTTGTACGAGGAATGACCAGGGCGAGTACCGAGAAGGAGGGAAAAGCTCCAACAGCCGCCGCTTTCGACAGGCGAGCAAACAGGCGCGATTACGATATCGTGAGCCATGACTAAGTAGTAGAAAGTTTGACCAAGAGTGGCCGAATCTTGGAGGTTCATTTGACCTTAGAAGCCATAATTGAAGGGCAAGAGCATGAATAAATTAATAGTGCCTCTACTGCTGATATTAGGTTCTCACTGCGCCCACTATTCTGTGGAGGCACAGATTGCGGGTCCAAATGATTCAGCGAAGATGGCGGGAAGCCAGCCACAGTTGGTCGTGCAGTTGGGTCATTCTGCTGCCATAACTTCTGTCGCATTTTCCAAGGACGGCCGATTTATTCTGACTGGAGGTGATGATGGAAGTGCTTACCTTTGGGACAGCCTTACAGGCTCGGAGATCCGCGAGTTTGTAGGACATAAAGGCAGGCTGAATTCAATTGCACTTTCGTCTGATGGGCGTTTCGTTGTTACAGGAAGCGCTGATGGTAGCGCGCGAATATGGAATGTAAACACAGCTGAAGAGACTCGACGATTCAAAGGAACAGTTGCCGTTCTCTCGCCGGATGGGCGCTTCGTATTAACAGGATACGACGGGCGTTTGTATCTATATGAGATAGCAACAGGTGCTCAGGTTCAGCAATTTACGGCAAATCAATCTGGCCGCATCCTGTCTCTAGCGTATTCGCTTGATGGTAACTTCGCTTTAACTGGAAACACCGATGGGACTGCTCGCTTGTGGAACGCTACTACTGGGCAACTTGTCCGGAACTTTGAGGGACACGATACGCCAGTAACTACAGTCTCACTCTCCCCAGATGCTCATTTCATATTAACTGGCGAATGGGAAACCGTGCGTCTTCGAAATGCGATCACCGGTAAAGAAATTAGACGGTTTGAAAACAAAGAACACATCGGTCACGTTAATGCTGTCGCGCTTTCGCCAGACGGTCGTTTTGTTTTGACGGCACGGGATGATGCTCTTGGGGTGCTCGCAGATCTATGTCTATGGGACATTGAATCTGGCAAGGAAATCCGGAAGTTCAGCCCTTCAGATAGAGTCCTTTCTATTGAGTTTTCCCCGGACGGGCGCTTCATCCTCACGGGAAGCATAGATCGGACTGCACGCCTTTGGAATGCAGCCACAGGCAAGGAGTACCAACGTCTCGGCGGTAATTCATCTTACGTTTGGTCTGCTTCGTATTCCTCGGATGGACGTTTTATTTTGTCAGGAGGGGATCGCACTGCTTATCTTTGGGATACGAACTTAGGACGAGAAATCCAACGCTTTGAAGAGGATTTGGATTCCAAAGATCAAATGGCACTGACAGATTCGACCCGTCTTTCGCCCCAAGGGTTATTGAGTCGACTTCCCATATTAACGGGAGTCTCTATTGCGTTCTCTCCCGATGGACGCTTTATCTTGACGGGAAGTAACGTTGGAACTGCACACTTGTGGGATGCTACTACTGGAAAGAGCCTCTGGCGAGTTGAGTCGCTCTCAAAGTCTATCAACTCCGTGGCATTTTCGCCGGACGGTCAGTCTGTCGCTTTGGGTGGTGGAAGTTTCTCTCTGAATCGCAATACGCTTTTTAATACTGACCAGTCTTTTGCTGATATAGAGTTGCTTGATGCGAACACAGGGAAACGAACCAAGATTTTAAGTGGTCATTCGGACTTCGGTGGTAATGATCTTTGGGCATCGGTAAGCATTCGCAGCCTGGCATTCTCACCGGGTGGCCGCTTCATCTTAGGAGGTTCCGGAAGTTATTTTCCGCCGAGAGGGATAGCCGCGCCTGTTTTGACCGGGGAGTTCGCGGGTTCGGTGCGCCTATGGTCTGTGTCTTCAGGTCGGGAGGTTTGGCGTTCCAAGCAGTCTACTATTATTGACTCCGTCGCGTTCGCGCCAGAATCTAAGGGTAAACTTGCCAAGTCGGGCGATGAAATAGAGTTTATCGCCGCGGGTGGAGATAACGGGCGGGCCGGGATTCTTAGCCCCGTCGTGTCTGAGAACGGGGACACTCATGAGAAAGTTGAAGACGATGCTGGGATTCATCCTCTCTGTTGCTATCGTCATTCAGGGAGCGTGCTGGCAGTATCGTTTTCACCTAACTTTGAGACGGACGAATATTTTTTGACTGGTAGTGCAGATATGACGGCACGCTTGTGGAAAACTGGTTCTCTTCGAGAGATTCGGCGCTTTGAAGGACATTCAGACTGGGTACACTCAGTTGCGTTTTCACCTGATAGTCGCTTCGTTTTAACAGGAAGTAAGGACGGTACGACCAGGGTATGGAACGCAGCCACGGGACAAGAGCTTTGCCGCCTGATTTCTTTTCGCGACGGGAACTGGGTAATCGTTGCAACTGACGGGCGTTTTGACACCAATAATCTGGAAGAGATTCGCGGTCTACGCTGGGTCATGGCTGACGAACCTTTGAGGCCGCTGCCGTTGGAAATCTTCATGCGCGATTACTACGAGCCCGGACTATTGCCGCGGCTACTGAAGTGTACAGGTGATAAGGAGCATCCGTGCGACAAGGGATTCAAGCCGGTGCGCGATATCTCAAGACTCAACCGTGTTCAGCCGTCGGTGAAAATCGGCAAGGTGTCGCTGCCTGACGCTGAAGGCTTCGTTAACGTTGCAGTCGAAGTTGCCAAAGGCGAGGGCAAGTATTTAATTAAAGACAAAGAGACGACAGACACTACTGGTGTTTACGATCTGAGGTTGTTCCGTGACGGGCAAATGGTTGGCGCGTGGCCTAAGGACGGCGCGGAGAAGCTGGTCGAACTGAGAACTAAGAACGCGATTGCGGATGCGAAGTTAGGCGACGAAGCAAAGCTCGCCAAAGAATTGCGTGAGTGGCGCGATGCTTCACAGATAAGGCCAGGCGAAGCGACGAAGGCCGATCCGAAAACCGGCAAGATGACTCTGAACTTTCGCGTTCGTCTGCCGCACGGCAAGGACGCCTCGCAGATTGAGTTCACCGCTTATGCCTTTAACGAAGATCGAGTGAAGAGCGAAACGGCAGGTTGGACTTGGCCGGATGAGTTGAAAGCCCACCTTCCCAAACCACAACCGGTAAAGCGGCGCGCTTACATAATTTCGGTCGGCGTAAACGCTTCGCAGGTCGAACAGTGGCAGCTTGACTATGCAGCCAACGACGCGCGCCTGATGAATGACACACTGACCGAACAACTGAAGCACGGGGGAGATTATGAAGTTGTGGCGGTGCTGCTGGAAGCAGATGACGAATCGATCAACGGGAAGATCGTTAGCGTTCGCGATGCCAGCAAGGCGAAGATACATGCCGTGCTTGACCTCCTGGCCGGCAAACAGGTGAGCGACGAGCTCCGTCAGAGCATTCCCAACTATAAGGACATCAAACAGGCGACACCCGATGATCTAGTGTTGCTTTCTTTCTCCAGCCACGGTTACGCAGATCGAAATGGCGACTTTTTTATTCTTCCTTACGATGTGCGCGGTGGAGGAGGATCAGCGCTGCCGGATTTGCAATCGTGTATTTCCAGCGACGAACTGAGTTTGTGGCTGCGCGATGTCGACGCCGGCGAGATGGTGATGATCGTCGATGCCTGTCACGCGGCAGCAGCGGTGCAAGGCAGCGGCTTCAAGCCGGGACCAATGGGCAGCCGTGGCTTGGGCCAACTGTCTTACGATAAGGGCATGCGGATTTTGACAGCAACGCAAGCAGCGGATGTCGCGCTCGAAGTCGGCGGTCAGATCGGACAAGGCTTGTTGAGTTACGCCCTCGTTCAAGAAGGTCTAAGAAATAAGAAAGCAGACTTTAAGCCAAGGGACGGAGTAATCGGAATGCGCGAGTGGCTTGATTACGGTGTGACTGACGTTCCAGAACTTTACAAGCAAATCACTAGTGGCGAATTAAGGACCGTGGGCCGAGGAACCAAAGTCAGTGGTAATTCTGGCCAACAGCTACCATCCTTATTTGACTTCGCCCGCAAGCGACCAGACGTGACGTTGATGAAGCTTTCAACGCAAAACTAATGAAGTGACCAATTGTCTCAAAGACGCCAAAAAAGCCTTGTCGGTCTAGAACTATCTGTGTAATTCTCTAACCTATTCGGTCAGGTTCCGAGTATTTGTCGGCAACGCCCTCAAGAACTCGACTCATTCTGGTTCTTGAACTTTAGATACGTTCAAGCGCTAAATGAAAAGTTGCCCCACCTGTAATCGCACCTTCGATGACACTCTGAGCTTTTGTCTCGAGGATGGCGCCGTGCTCTCAGCGCCTTTCGTTCCTGCTCGCGAGCATCACATCACTTCCGGCGATACGGCGCCGCGAACAGAACTCATAGACTATTCCGCAGGCCTACCGGCAACGGTGCTGGATAATCGGAAGAGAGAAAAGCGGCGGCCGGCAGCCAGGAAAAAGAAGCAAGCGATTCAGCCCGAGCCCGCGGTAACTCAACAGACTGGCGAACGTCACCGCGGGAGAGAAATCTTCCGAGAAGTGCTGAAGGGAATCCTGTTTATTGCTGTCGTGCTGTCGCTCAAACTATCAATTGAGCAAACCACCTTCGGTAAGCATCTTGAGTTGATGAGTTACAACCTGCTCCAGACTCAGCTTTCTTCGCAACCTCCACCCATCACGCTAGTCGACATCAGCGATTTGTCGGTGTCGGATTTTGTGGTTGCCGGGCAGACCGTCACGGCAACTCCACGCGATCCAATCAAGGAGATGCTCACAGCCATCGCAGGTCGGCAGCCCCGGGCCATCGGCGTGGATATTGATTTCTCGCCTGACGAGAACGGATACATCCTTCCGAGCGATCCTGAGTTCTTCCAATTCTGTCTCAATCTGTCTAAGCAAACAGGCGTGCCGATCTTTCTGGGAGTCGAGCGAACCATCGCCAAACCGTCTAATGAGTGGCTGGGTGAGGAGAAATATCAGGGGCTGGCAGCCAATATCCTAATCCCCAGGGATAACAAGCGCATGCTGAACCTGTTGGAAGTGGCAAGCAATGGCGCATCAACCGCTGCTTCTGAAAAACACAACGTGAGTCAATCGCTAAGTGCGTTGGTCGCCAATGCTTATGGAAGACAAGCCGACGGCTCAGGCATGGGCGCCTGGGTACATAGCTACCTGGCTCAATCTGGCTTGGTTGAACGGCTTACTGAAAAGCAAATCGGCGCAGGTATCACAGTGCAGGATTTTCTGATCGATTATGGCCCGCGGGACTCGATCGAAACCATCCGCACCACAAACGCGACCGTTCTCGGAGACGTCAGTCAACGAGATAAGTTGCAGGGGAAAATTGTTCTGCTAGGTGACGCCACGCTTGGCAAAGCCACCGATACATTCGTCATTCCCGGACGCGATCAGCCTTATCCTGGGATTTTTGTGCACGCCTGTGCAGCGTATACCTTGATCAAGGCGCCGCTTTACGAGCTTACCGGGAAAGGGCACATGGTGATCGATTTACTCCTTTCCGGATTAATCCTTTTGACTATAGTCCTGCTTGGTTTCCGCTACCGTGACGCAGAGTTGGTCACGAATCAGTTACGCGGAATAGTTACCTGGCTCGTCGTGTTGTGGGCAATTGTGGTCGGGGTCGTATTTGTGCGCGTCACGCGAATCATGTGGGACGACTTCTTCCTCGCGTTGATTCTGTTGGTCTTTCACCCATCGATCGAACGGCACGCAGAAACCGCATGGAGGAAGATCAGAAAACGCTCACTTGTCACTCCGCATGATCGCGATCTCGCAAAGGGTTAATTGAAGGAGTCATTTCTATGAGTATCGCCACCCGCGCACTGTCTGTCGGTTCGGTTTTGCTTCTAAGTCTTCCGATGAACGCTATGGGTCAGAAGCCCGTCGCGGCGATCGTGGAAAAGATTAGCGGAACGGTAATGCTGAAGCAGAACGGCAAACAGATAACGCTCAATCCAAAAACAGATATCGCGCGGCGACTGTTTGCCGGCGATAGTCTGCACTGCGAGCAGGGAGCAAAGCTGACCCTCCGCGTTGGCGGACGCTTCACTGAATTGGATGACAAGTCCGGTTGGTTCACGATTCCCAGTATGATATCCACACACGAAGATCCCAGGCTGCGGGCGATCGAAGCGTACGGGCGCATTGGCGGACGTTCCCGTGGACCACTTCCGCTGTCAATTCTATATTCACCGATGAACCAGAGCGCGACGACTCCAGATTCATTCACGATCCGTTGGACGCCGCTGAAGAGCGGTTGCGTCGCTTCGTTCGTACTTGAGGAGCCGAGTGGTAGTAGGCTGTGGGACCAAACGAACGTTGATGGCACTTTGGGAGTCCTGAGCTCCGACAGCGCCCGGCAAGCGCTGCTTAACTATCGATCCAAATCGAGCGCGACCCTGCTACGGCTGAAACTGGTCGACTCTTGCGGAGACTCGGACGAAGCAACCTTCGATCTACTTTCGGTCGCCGACGAACAGGCGTTAAAGACTGAACTGGCCCAGTGGGACAGCGATGCCGATAAATTGCTTACTCATCTGGGACGCGCATCAGCTTTCAGTGACAGGCGCATGTTCTTCCAGGCGGCCGAAGAATACGAAGCCGCCCTCGCGCTGGCTCCCGACAGTCACGATCTGATCGACAGCACTATTGGAGCAGAACGCAAGGCCGGAAATTTGCGTCGCGCGATGGAACTGGAAAAACGGTTGGCGGCTGAGAGCAATGCTCCGTGACCAAGAAAGCCGCTCAGAGAAGTGCGCTCTGTTTTGGCTTCGACTGCGCTAATCAGTTCGCGATTTATAAAAAGTCTATAATCACTTTCATCTTGGCTCGCGTGTGCGCTTTTCGGAAAGATCAAAATCGAATTAGAAGGATGGACCGCAGCCGACAGCCCTGAAAACAAGTCTTGATCTGAAACAGCAGCAGGAGTTTGGCAGCTTTTGGATGGATTTGTCCGCGATCTTCACGTTAACCTGACGCCAGAAAGGCCGAAAACGAAAACGGTATGACATCCGGTCTTCCTCCCATAGGTCGGGCAGAGTCGAACCTCTGACCTCCGCATGGCGCACGCGGTTCCCAGCTAATTCCGCGATGCTTCGAAGAGCGTCAACCGGTGAGCCTAAGCTGTTGGGGCGCTTATATATAAAGGAGAAGACCGATACAACCTGTGTGGGGATCAGATCGAATGAGAGTAAGACCAGCGGCAGAAAATCTAGTCCACGTTTTGGCCATATTAGATTTTGGCAGTGCGAGGGCTGTCAGCTAAACGATTGAAAATACGAGGCTTCTGGTGGAGCAGATGGGACTCGAACCCACGACCTCTGCGTTGCGAATCGGACTACCGGCAAAACGCTAAGTATTTGCCTTTTCGAAAGTTGCAGCCACCAAGAGAAATCAATAGTTTTCCCGTTCTTTCCCATTCCTTACCGTCGCGTATACGTCGCGTCCTGTTTTTTTTGGCCACGTATTGGCCACTTGGCTTTTCGCCAACCCAAGCACTTGGAGATCCCAATTTGGCATCATCCAAAAATCAATCGGCTACAAAATGAATCGGAAGAACAATCCGCAAAATTGGGGAGTTTCCCTAAACAGGCCCGTCCTTGAACCCTAAATGGAATCAAGAGGGACTCAGCTGACGTGGATTCAAAAACCCACCCTCGCCAAGTTCTTCAAACGCCTGTTGAAGTTGCTCTTGTGTGTTCATTACGATTGGCCCATACCACGCCACCGGCTCCTTCAGTGGCTCACCGGACACGAGCAAAAGCCGAATGCCATCGTCTCCCGCCTGGACTACAACTTCGTCACCGTAGTTACAATCTGCTAAATCAGATCACAGAAGTCGATTTCGCCTGCTGCCGCCGGAGAGTCGTACGATTAACAGTGCAAAAGAGAAAAGAAGAATGACGGCAATGGCGTTGATACTCCCCACGGCATAGACAGTGGGATCTGTACCTGACTTCATCTTTCCGTAGACGTACAAAGTTAAGAACTGCACCGATCCGCTGAGATAGGAAACGCGCGTATAGTCATTTAGGGAAAGCAACATACCAGTCAAAAAAGCGCTTGCCACTCCTTGCCACGTCAGTCTTAGAAGGACACCAGAAAGCAATCTTAGACGCGATGCTCCGAGTTCCATTCCTACGTTAAGAAGAAAGGGATCAATTGCACTGTTTACCGCAAAGACAATCGCAGTGCAGAAAGGAAGCGCACCAGCTACTTGGGCTATTCCCACCCAAGCTAGTGACGCTTCTTTACTACCGAGCGACTTGGCTAACTGTAAGAGACCGAGCACGTATACGTCAGGCGGTAAGAGAGCCAGGATGGCCATTCCGAAGATCACTACGAATCGCCATTTGTTGCTCAGCCACGTAAGGCCGCACGCGAAACCAAGTATGCCACAGCTTAAGCCAACTGGAACGGCGACGGAAAGAGAAGCGAACCATGCTTCCTTTATTGACTCATTGCCGAAGGCAGCCAGATAGTACTGCAGTGTAAAGGTACTTCCGCCAGCATGTGACATCTCGGTTAGCGACATTGCAACAACGGCACCCACTGGAGCGAGTACGTAGGCCAGAATGATGCAAATGAATAGACCGCCACTGACGGCGCGCGTTATGCGTAGTACATGGTTAAGCCTGGGGGATCTTTGCCGCAGGTAGACAGATTTCGAATCGACGGCAATGCTGACTGAGGTAGGTTGCGCTGAGCGACTATCTTTGGTGGTAGTAGACGAATCCTGATTAAGCTGGGAGGGAAAATGTCTGGAGCGCCTTATCAGTATGTATCCAATAGCGGCGGATAATCCGAAGGCAACTGTTATTGAAGTGCCCAGGGCGCATGCCGCTGCGAACTCACCTGCGCTAAGGAGTCCGTTGACAATCCTCCCGATACTCAACTCTGTCGGACCGTCAACAACTGATGCCTCGACGGACGAGCCAAACGCGAGCCAAAACACGCAGAGCCAACCAATCGCAATGCCCGGCAAGCCAAGCGGAATCGTAATGCGGCTCAACCTCGTAAAGTACGAAGTGCCCATGTCGCTGGCAGCTCTCCAAAGGCTACTTGTTCCAGACGGCAAAGCAAGAATGATGGGAAAGACCGAAAACGAAAGCGTCGCTGCGACCAGAGTTATGATTACGCTCCCACGGTTGTACAGGAGCCAGCTCATGGGTGAAGCAGTCGGTGAAATTGAATGGACCAAGTGGTTAATGTACCCGGCTTGATTCAAAATCTGGAACCAGCCAAATGCCCGTGACGTTGGGCTCACTACAAAGGGAACGGTCAGTAGCAAAAGTATCACTGACCTTAGGGCGGGTTTGAGTCGGATAAGATAGTCGGCAACCGGAATCGCGATGGCAATATCTACAGTCGCGGTTAATACCGCACGAAAAACTAATTCTCCAACTGGTATTATTACGTCTGGCCGCAGTACTCGCAGATAACCTTCAGTAGTTCCCCAACCAACTCTTTGAAGGCCATTCCAAAGCGTCATGCTTTCGTAAGCCATAAAGGCGATCGGCATTACGCACAGGGCAAGGAGCGTGAGAAGCGGGATCACGGTCATCCAACTGCGCCAAAAAGCTGGCGACATTGTTTTTGCTGATCTGGGGAACGATGAACTCAATCAATTATGTAGAATCCGATCTCTTGACGGTTTATGCCGTCATAAAGACCTTCAACGAGACGCTCAAACACCTGCCAACGCTGATAGTAAACGTAGACAAATGGTTTCGGCTGACCCTCATTGGCTTCGTCGGCAAGTTCGTGTGCTTTGAACTCTCGGCATGTCCCATAGGTGGTGAGGAATGCTAACTCTTCTAAGGAGTAGTGGACGGCCATCTCGACGACTGAATTCATTGAGAGTTGTTGTAGGTGGAGCTTTTCAAGCGGGGCGACCTTTTTTCGGAGCACCTCGTGAGTTGTTTGTCGAACGTCCTCTCGAAAGCGTTCGTCGGCTTGGTAAAGGCGCAACAGGTGCCGATATTCGCGTTGGAACGCCCGGGCCTGGTAAATTGAATCCCAATCGACAAATGACACTTCGAACAGCTCGTTGGTTTGACGATCACCGTTAATTCTGGCAAGCGCTGCGTGACAATGGTTCCGCAGTCGGTTCAAATGCCTGTGACATTCCCGCCTGGCCTCGCGCTCTGTTTTTCCGATAGCCAGGTAGTTGTGCTTGGCAGGACCGTCTGTGAAGAAGACGCTTACTTGTTTTGATGTCCGCGAAGCAAAGAGCAACAAATTGAAGACCCGTTCTCGAGTGTAGTAGCCATTATTGAGACATATCGGAATCAGCATTTGTTCGCGCCGCGCGATCATCTGCGCTCCACGACTAAATAGTTGGCTTACTCCGACGCCTGCTTCTCGTTGCCTGACCAAGGGAATGTCCTTGAGAAGTGGCGAAAAAGATGACGGACGAGGTTCAAAATACGTAGCTGGTCTACTCATTAAAGTTGGTCTCTAGTTTGCGAAAGCGTCGAGGAGAGCGACGCAGAGAAAATTTCAATGCGCTCAAGTCAAGGCATCATGCGGCGCGAAGTTTGCTCCACCATTGTTCGTAGAGCTTGAATTCCTTGGGTCGCACGTTCTGCCAAAAAGTTTGGCCGCCCTGTTTCTGGAACTTATCCCGGACGTGCACCAAGGTTGATTCGATCTTGCCGGGATTGAATTCTGTCGGATGCGCCTTGGCGTATTCGATCGCGTTGTCAGATGGAACAACGTAACCACGCAATTCAGAAATCGCACAACCGTAATAACCGCTGATCTGCCAATTCGCGAACTTATGCGCTACTTCAACGAGATTCCGCGATTTGGCCCCTTTGTGAAGAATCAGGTCGTTGGACCATCCCTCATACCCTTCTTTGGGAACAGCGTATTGAGCGTTCACGCCGGCTTTTTGGGCTGCCAGGACTATTGGCTCCCAACCTGTCATCACCCAAACCTCTTGGCTCTTGATAAGTTGGAGGCCGTCTTCCCATCCGTTCCAAAGCCTTCGGAATTGACCATCCTTTTTGTTTTTGATCAGAAACTCCATGACCGTGCCGAGTTCGTCAGGGGTTAGATCACCGGGGTCTTGTATCTTGGCCAGAGAGTTCTGCTTCAAATAAATTGCTGTGAAGATCGCGCTGTTGATCCACGCGTCCTCCATCGACGTCTTACCTTTTAGTTTCGGATCAAACACGGCGGCATAAGAATCGACGGTGCCAACGTGATCGGGAAGATAAATCATCGAGTCTGCGTTGATAACAATTGGCAATCCATACTGAGCGCCCTCAGCCTTGGCGTAGGGAATGTCCCGCGCCCACTGCCAAAGTGCGGCGAAATTCGGGATCGTGCTCAGATCCCACGGCAGGATGACGCCGGCGCGCGCGAGTTCGTTCTCTGCGCCTCCTTGAAGACAGCCCAAGTCAAAATCTTCGGCAGCGGTCCCAGACGTCATTTGTGTAATGACCGGTCCAACATCGTTACCGTTGTCCTTGTATCGAACGACGAGACCAAGATCGCTCTTAGCTCGGTCCCAGTTTTCGAGCGTGATGGCACCGCTTCCATAGATCTTCAACTCAGAGACGGATGGGCTGCTCCGAAAGGGAAATGTCTTGCAGCCCGAGGTAACCAGAAGTGAGCCCGCTCCAACACTTGTTACCCCCAAAAGTCGAAGAAAAGTACGTCGCGACAAGTTGGAATCATAATCTCGAGGATCACTCTTTGTTGTTTTCACGCTGCTCTCCTTTTCCCGTTCCTACCGCTTTTGACTCGGCGTCCTTCGTCATGAGTTGCCTTGAAAAGGTCTCATCAATCATTTCTTCACCGGCACTAGTTGGGCGTCTACAATCGCGAATGAGAATGTAATCGTTTGTCCTTGGGTCGGTCTCGGGCCTTTGTCCCTGAACCAATCGCACAGAATGACCTGGTCGTCCATTCCCAACCGCACGCGTGAATAGATGCCTCGGACCTGAACGCTTGCGACTATGCCTTTATTCGTCACGAAACCTGATTGCGAGGGCGCGTCGAGACGGATTGCATCGGATCTCAAAAGGACCGCGCATCGTTCGCCCCGGTAATCGCAATCTCTTTCGTAGACAGGAAAGGTGATGTTCCCATTCTCTGAACGGAATACGCCATTCAAATCCACCGCGCCATGTATGACGCTGAAGCTATCGAGAATTTGTGCTGCCTCGACGTTTTCAGGTCGACGTAGCAATTGCTCGGTGGGAGCCTGCGCAATCAATCGGCCATCCTTCATTACCGCCAGATAATCGCAAACCGAAAAGGCAAACTCGTAGTCATGCGTGACGATGACAACTAGTGGAACAGACTCCTGCTGTAGCATCTCATTAAGGAACGTCGCAAGCCGCGCCTTCTGTTGGCCGTCTAGGGCTGCAGTCGGCTCGTCCAATAGAAGTAACGACGGGCCTGAAATTAATCCTCTTGCTAACGCCGTTCGTTGCTGTTCACCGCCACTTAACTGTGCTGGTTTGAAATCTCGCCGGTCCCAAATGCCAAAGCGAGTCAGATATACTTCGACGTCATGGCGCCGACGCTCTGTTCGGAGACGGCGCACGGCCAATGGAAACTCAACGTTTCTAAAGACGGTTAGGTGTGGAAACAGCGCGAGATCCTGAAAAACAGTTGATACGCCACGCATTCCCGGTTCTAAACGCGTAATCTCTTCTTGGTTGAGATAGATTGCGCCGGCACTTGGCATTAGGTGTCCGCCGAGTAACTTAATCAAAGTTGATTTACCGCAACCGCTCCGACCGATGATAGCTACTCGAGTTCCCACTTCTGCCCTTAGGCTTATGTCACTAAGACTGAAGCCACCTTGATCGTAACTGAACCCCAGATCTTTTAGTTCTAACATGTGGTTTGCCGGCCGTACGCTAATTATTTGCGCTTTCGGCGCGGTCGCTGCGTTTGGCCATTCTGAGGGGAGCCTTGACTAAGAAAGACGCTTCGGACGTACTCAGCTTGCGATAACTTCCAGAGCTTCTGCTCATCGCCTTTCTGCCAGGCCTGGAAACTCTCTTCGACGGTTTCCCGCTCAAACTGATCGTACCTGCAAAGAAGTTGCGCCCATTCACCGGCGCGTCGGTCGCGACGACGCTTCTCCTCAACAAACGCGTCTCGAATAGCGTCATGAAGCGCCGGACGCGAGCGTCCGGCGTCGACAAAAGCCTCCAAGCGAGAGATGTGGTCGGTATTGGGCCTTGCGCTATTCTGTAGCCACCGGTAAACGGTTTGATCCGATATACCGGCGATATCTGCAAGTTGGGGCGGCTTTATACTAATCTTGCTCATGAACGATCTGATTAGTGACGGTATGTCCACCGTGGATTGATCTGTACTCGCGATTGCACTTCGCAGCTGATCGCAAATTCTGCGCAGTTCAAGAGAATTCTGGGGATCGGCTGACAATGCGTCCGCAGAGGAACCCAACCGGGGTGACGTACGTCCGATTGCCGTAATGGGAAACTCTTCCGCTTCATCTTCAAGGAGTCTCTCGCCTTCCGGCGCGCGAATGCTGTTTTCGACCGAAACCAGAATGGCTTCGATCTCTGCGCGCGCTCTCACGGTTCCGACTCCATCGGGACTCTTCAGTGTGCGAGCCCACTTGGAAAACAGGGAGATACCACAGAACCACGCATCCCTGATTCCCGCGATGATATCCTTCTGTTCAGCGACCTCGCTGAATTTGCTCGTCGTAACCAATCCGTTATAAGAATTAATCTTTAACGCGTCCGGTGCCAGAAGCACCGGATAACTCTCTCTTCGAAGCTGATACAATTGCGGCCACCCGCCGCAATAAAGGTCTAACTTGTCTTCTCGAAACGCATGGTAGAGTTCATTGGAAAGAGCCCGGCGCGCCATTCCCTTTCGACCAACATCAGATCCGTCCGCCGCTCGGTTTATCTTAGCGCTCGGCGGAAACGGCAACTCCGCAAACTCATAGGCCTTCCGAAAAGCAATCTCCTGATCGGTTCCTCGCTCAAAACCAATGCTTGCGTCCCTCAGTAATTCTCTAAGGACAACAACGTGCTCAGGGAAGTCCGACGGATACAGACCCTCCGGCAACGGATTGCCTTGATCCTCAATCCGGTCGCTGATGTCCTTGATTATCGTCTGAGTGTTCGCGCGCTGCTTGATATGGCGGCGGCTTACAAAGATGTGGTGGCCTTGAAAAATAAAGAGCGGCGCGACCCATTCAATTCCCACCCTCTTACTCGCGGGTAGTTCCCGATCGTAAAGGATCGTGTGGTAGTTGTGAATGCTTACATCGATCTGATCATTTCGGAAGGCTTCGATCGCGCTGTCATGCCAGTCCGACAGCAGAACGAATTCCGGCTCGATGCCGTTAGCAGTCAGCGCCAGTTCAAAGGTTGAAATGAGCGCAACATCCCAGAATGCGTTAAACCCAATTCGTATATTCATGAGAGCATGGCCGTCTCACTTTATTACGTAGTCACGAGACGAGTTCAATCTTTCCTGAACCACTCCAACAAGCTTTTCCGGGCTGTGACGAGCCCCACGGCACCGCCACACTTGTACCACAATTACCACAGTCCTGCACCTAGCCGCAATAGATTCTCTCAATAAACCCAAGTTTGCAGCGGTTTTTGGTATTCCGTCAGGGCAGGCGTGGCCAAGTTCTGCCACCCAGCAGGTGGGCCAATGGTTTAACCCTTGCCTCCGAGAACCACATGTGGGACAATCGTATTAGCAAGCCACATTCGCGAGAGGCAAGCCACATGAGTCAGTCAGCACTTCTCCTCGGCGGCGGCAGTTCGGAAGCGACAGGGCGCGCGGGTTTTGGCCGGGCGGAATTGAGTTTCTGCCAAATCGGGAGGACAAAGATTGCTGCCGCATCGGCACCTGCCGGCATAAGCGTGCTGAGCGCTTATGCAGAGGGTCGGGGATCAGTGGTGGCGATCGCACGACGAATAACGGTCGGCGTATGCGCGTCTGGTGGTTGCTGCGCAGATTGCGGAACCGACCCTATCGCAGATGCGCGCCGGTATCTTGTTGAGTGCGCCGGGCAAATGCTCGGTTCCCATAAAAACGAACTTAGAAATCTTACCTTCAGCGTTAATAGTCACTTACCTCAGGGATGCGGATTGAAAACGTCAGCTGCCGTTGGCGTCGCGACTTGTGGAGCATCTGCTGAAGCGTGGCAAGAGCCGATTGAGACAGCGAAGCTTGTCCGGGCGTCGGCTGAGGCTGCGAAGAGGTGTGGCGTAACTCAAGCCGGCAGCCTTGACGATGTTTGGTGCGCCGTGGCGGGTGGAGTCGTGGTTGCCGATGAAAACAGCGGACGCTTAATCGACAAATGGCGGGCGCCTGAAGATATCGATGTCACGATCTTTATTCCGGCGCTGCGCGCCCACGCGGCGCACTTCGCTGACCGGCGGGTTCTCATGCGGCCACATGCTGGCGCCTTTCGGGAACTATCACTGCAGTTGCTGGAGACGCGCGACATCCTGAAGGTTATGACCGCCGCTTCGTACCTAACGGCTGACGCATTCGGTTATGGACGTAGCTTGCTCGACTTGGGCCTCAAAGCGGGCGCGCTCGGCGTTAGCTTGTCGGGCAAGGGTCCGGCGATTGCCGCGCTGACAGAGACCGGCGGAGCAAGCAGAGTGGCAGAGGCGTGGAGCCACTTGCCTGGCCGCATCATTCACACATCATTAGAGAATGATGGCTTGCGCTCTGAAGTCCCGTTCGTCAACGCGTCACATTCCCGGGTGTGTCAGGAGGAGCGACTGTGAAAGCAGTAGTCCTGAGCGCAAAGTATGAACCCCAACCGGGCTTCACCAGTGATACCCCCGGTGTCGGGGGGCATCGCCTTTGGTCTGATCCACAGCTCTCAATTGAGAACGTACCTGAGCCGGACGTTCGCCAGGATGACGACGTGATTCTGAGAGTACTCGCGTGCGGGTTGTGTGGAACCGATTTGCATGCGAGTGAGGCCGGGTGGGATGGATATATGAGATTCTCCGGCCCAGCCCGACTGCCCGTCGTCCCCGGTCACGAGTTCGTCGGCGAGATCGTTGCGAAGGGCAAGGCCGTCAACATTGCGGAGGGAGAGATTGTCACTGCCGAGTCGGTTCAGGCGTGTGGTCGCTGCCGGATGTGCGCGGTAGGACATCTGAACCAGTGTGAGTCACTCGAGCTAATTGGACTTACAGTTGACGGCGCCCTAACGGAATTTGTCAGGGTGAAATCAAGCCACTGTTATTCAATCCGGCCGATTCTCGATGCATTCGGTTACGAAAGGGGAATCGCAATTGGCACGCTGCTGGAGCCTTTAGGGTGTGCGTACAACGGTCTGCTCATCGACAGCGCAGGGAAAAGATCGCGGCCGTTGCAGCGCAGCGAACGCGTGGTTGTCTTTGGGTGTGGGCCGATAGGACTGGGAGCGATTGCGATTGCGAGAACCGCTCGCGTTTCACATCTCATCGCTTTTGACCTTATCGATGAACGGATCACCCTGGCCCTGAAAACCGGCGCGCAAGACGCGTACAACGTTGACCGGCTCCGCCGCGATTGTGTGGATATCGTCAAGGTCATCGAGAAATCCACCGAGGGGCTAGGGGCAACGATCGTCGTCGAAGCTGCAGGCTGCGCTGACCTGTTTCCAATTGCTCTGAAGGCCTTGTCCCCCCGCGGACGTTTGATCTATCTGGGTCGGACACCGGAGAACTCAATACTTGACACAAACATCTTGGTGAGCAAAGCACTCAACATTACTGGATCGCGAGGTCATGCCGGCTACAGGATCTTCGAACATCTGATCGAATTGATTGCTTCGGGTCACTTGGATGTTTCCGGGTTTATCACGACGACATTCAAATTCCATGACGCCATCGATGCTTTTGCGCGTGCTCGCGCTCAGCGCGATGGCAAAGTCCTGATTTATGTCAGGGAGAAATGAAATGGGCGATCTCGTTTTGGTAACAGCTATCGGCGCTCTTCGCGAACGTCGGCCGCTCATTATTGAGCACGATGGCGTTCCCTACACGATTTTGCTTAAAGACGGGCGGATCGAAGCCTATATCAATATCTGTCCTCACCAGGACAAAGTCTTCAAGCCGCGGTTGAAGGATGAGTGCCTGATTTGCCCGTTTCACGATGTCGCGTTCGACGTTCACTCGGGGAAGGTTGTCGACAGCAACGGTAAGACAGTGCGCGCGGGTCTGCCTAAGGCTGAAGTACTGGTCCGCGACGGGTGGATTTGTCTGGTCACGAATGAACGGCATCGATCCCTTTTGGAGCAGGCATGGGCGCGAAAGAAAGAGCGAGGCGCGCGAAAGCGTAAATGGAGTTGGACTTCTCTTTTTGGTTTAGGTGGAAAGAAAAATGGCGATCGCTGAATTCATCCAACCCTTGCTAGTAGATCAAACGGATCGTCGCCGGCTTACGCCTGCGAAGGTTGAAACCTTCTTTGACCTCATCAACCATTTCGCCATCGCCACGCCGAACAAGGCCGCGCTGATAGACGTTTCGTGCTGCCGCACCGTCACCTACGCTGAGCTGGCTTCGAGCGTCGAAGATCTTGCTCTCAGGCTTCCAGCGGTTGGGATTAATGAAGGCGACGATGTGGTCGTAATAATGCCACGTTGTGAACGCCTGGTGCGGTTGGTGCTGGCGGTGTCCCGCGTTGGAGGCCGGTGCGTACCATACATGTCATCGTTGGATATTGAGGCGGCACTGGCGACGGCGAGGCGCGCGCTGAACTGGCCGGTATTCGTTTGCGCCAAAGACCGGGATGCTGAGCGGTTACGTCAACCTAACGAAAAATGGCTATCGCTGGAGACACTCGAAGCTGTCGAGTCGAGCCGTTCAATTACATTCAATCCGACCGGCGACGCGACTCTCTATTGCAACGAGACCTCTGGTTCCACCAAGAACCCGAAACTCGTGCTTGCTACTCACAACGCACTGTTGGCAAACACGATCGCCTGCGTCCATACCTTCGATATCACGGCATCCGATGTGCACCTTTGTACGTTCGCATCACACGTGCACGAGGTTTTTGCGCGCGCTTTCTTCACGGGAGGATCGGCAGTCGTATTGCACGATTCAGTTGCGGAAGCTCCATTGTTATTTCTCCGCGCGCTAATCGATCACAAAGTTACGTGCCTGATGTCTAACGCAACTACATATACCGCACTGACGTCGCTGTCTCACCATCGATCACAGAGATTCGTGCTCAGACTTGCTGAGTCCGGAGGTATGCCGACACCCGAATCCCTGAAGCGCCATGTTCAGTCGAAGTTCGGTGCCACTCTGGCGCCGGTTTGGGGATCGACCGAGAGTGGTGGAGTTGCGATAGCGCCGCCGGCGGGAGAAGAAATGCGTCCGGGCTCAGTTGGGAAAGCGATTGGGGGTTACGGGGCAAAAGTCGTCGATCGCAAAGGAAGAAGGGTATCACCAGGGACGAGCGGTGAGCTGATTGTCACAGGTCAGGGAGTCGCGCCGGGATATCTGTCGCATGGCAGGGAGTCGGAACTCTCTGAGGGTTTCCAGACCGGTGATCGGGCGAAAATTGATGAAGATGGCTGGGTGTTTATTCAAGGTCGCATCGGTAACGAATTTAAGGTTGCCGGCGTTGTGGTCTCGGCCGACGAGATTGAAGCCGCAATTTGTAACAGCGAACATGTGAAACGGGTTGCTGTGACCGCCGAGCTTCATCCGCTCCTTGGATATTCGCCTGTCGCTCTCGCTGTGCCCACAGATCGCAGCGCTCTGATCGATCCTGCTAGTGAACGTCGAACAATTCGAGCTGTCGTGGCAACAGCTGAGAAGCATTTGAACAATCCGTTCCTCGAATTGCCGACCAGCATAAAATGGCTATCGACCCTTCCTTCCACTCCCGCCGGTAAGTTGGACAGGCGTCGGCTTCTCGACGTGTACAGAGACTATCCTCCCGGCGCGACGAAGGTGCGATTGCCTCGCCGAAAGCAACTACAGCTCGCGTTCAGAATGTTAAGCCGGCCAGGTGTGGTTTCGTTGTTTATGCATCGACCATTTCGTTCGGTCTTGCTTGTCTTAAAGCTATTAAAGGGGACGAAGGCGAAGTGACTATGGATGGCGGGAAATTCTTAAACCCCCGTTGTGCGATTGTCATCGCACACGAAGCCGGACCTTTGTTGGAGAACGTGGCGACCCGCTTATGCCGCAGCGGAGTGGTCACGGAATTCCTGCAAGCCCCGCTGGTCGAACCGGCGGTCGCTTTTGACTTGGTTGTGCTGCGGAACAAGTCCCGAGAAGTGCTCTGCTGGGCCAAGCGCCAGCAGAAGCGAGATTCTTTGGTACTTCCAGATCCACAGCGCGTCGGGACCATCAAAGATCGGCGGACCTGCGGAGACCTCATGAAATCAGCCGGCGCGGATTTGCCGGAATCGATGGTCGGTACTCCGTCAACCCTCTTAAATTCCGGGGTCGAAGATTTGCTACCGGTTGTGGTTAAGCGTCGACTCCTGCACGGAGGCCGGCTGAGACCGATTTTCACGAGACAGGAACTGGCCCACGAAATGCGTTTGTACGCGTCCGGCGAAGAATTGATGGCTGAGCGGTACATGGTCGGAAAACATTACACTGCCGCATTTGTAGCTGAGGACATCTTTGTGTTCTTGCGGCCCGCGTTCGCTCTGACGTCAAGGTATGCGGAGCCGGTGTCGCGACCATCGGACAGTATCATCGAGACGGTACGGAAATATCGCCTAGTCTCCGGTTTGAATTTCGGGAAGATTGATGTAGTCGTCACCGCTTCCGGGAAAGTATTTCTGGTCGACTGTGGGGTTTCGCCGAATCTTTGGCTGGTTCCGGAGGCAGATCAGTTACTTGCCAATCATTTGATAAGTCAGTTACGAGGGAGGGTCAATTCAGTGACCAGGATGGAGCTTTCCGATGACAGAGATCCCAACGTTCGCTTTGGCCAGCAACAAGCTTAAGTCTGAACGGACAATCGTCAACGTAGGTGATGTTCAGATTGGTGGTGACAAACCGGTAATAATCGCTGGTCCCTGTTCCATCGAGAATAGGAACCAACTGCTCACCACCGCACGAGCAGTGAAAGTAGCAGGCGCGGATATTATTCGCGGCGGCGCATATAAACCGCGGACGAGTCCCTACGACTTTCAGGGGCTTGGAGTGGAGGGGTTGCGGCTCCTGTCTGATGCGCGGGCTGAAACGGGCCTGCCGATAGTCAGCGAGGTAATGGATGCGCGGGATGTCGACACGGCAGAGGCGCACCTCGATATGCTTCAGGTCGGTGCCCGCAATATGCAGAATTTCTCGCTGCTCAAACGCCTTGCCGAGTGCTCCAAGCCAGTGCTTCTTAAGCGCGGACCCTCGGCTACCATAAAGGAATGGTTATTGGCTGCCGAATATCTTTTGGTGGGGGGTAACGAGAGCGTTGTACTCTGCGAGCGCGGCATCAGAACGTTTGAGACCGAGATGCGGAATACACTGGACCTTGTTGCCGTAGCGCGAGTTTTGGAATTATCGCATCTTCCCATAATCGTCGATCCATCACATGCAACCGGTCGTCGGAGTCTCGTCCCGTCGGCATCGCGGGCTGCCATCGCAATTGGATCTCACGGACTTATCATAGAGGTCCACCCTCACCCGGAACAGGCGCTTTCAGATGGTCCTCAGTCGCTGAATCTCCGCGAGTTCTCGTCTCTCATGGAAAGTCTTAATTTACGCAATATGTCCCACGTCACTTCTTCAGTAAATGATCGGCACGAGATCTTATCAACTGTTTAGTATTACATTTGTGCACGGCGGTGACTTGTCGGTCCAAGTCGTCGCGCTGACCCGTTCACCAGTGTTCGCTTATTGAGCACAAGTGGTATTCCAGTCGACCGACTCAATGAGTACTTGTGGGATGGGAATGCTACGCGGCTCGCTTGTCGTGCGTTAGAAGCAAGGCCCTTTGGCGATCTTCCCTCAGTTGTTACTGCCGACTAACACAAAACCCGCCCAATAAAACGGATGCCGGTAACGGTCATCTTTCATGAGTCGCAAAGTTGCAGCTTGCAGTGACCTTGCTTTCGTGGGGCTTTGGTTTTGTTTTGACTCAAGAGCCTGATAAAAGTTCGTCATTAACTGGGACGTACTCGCGGAGTTGACTTTCCATTGGCTTACTAACATAGAGTGCACGCCAGCGACGAAGAAAGCCCATGACGTGCCCATCACGCCTTCACCGGGACTGAGTCTGCCGTTCGCAGTTTCGCAAGCAGAGAGAACGGCCAGATCCGCCTGGAGTTTCATGTTCATGATCTCCCGCGCTTCGAGTAGCCCGTCATTCTCAGGATCGCCATCCGTCTTCGTCAGTAGCAAGTGGGAGTAAAGAGGCTGCCTGTTATCAAGGACGCCATGAGTTGCGAGATGAATCGTCGCATACGCAGGTGCCAGCGCCTTGAAAGTCTTTTCGCTCGCCTCCCGACCCACGAATGCCTTGTTACGCAACGGCGGGAACGTCTTGGCGACGGAATTCACTTCAGCTTCAGCTTCGGGCAGTGGGCATAACTCTTCGTTGCGTTGCGCATCTCTACCGATGACCGGATTGCCAAAGGCGATCAACGAGGGCTCGCTCTTTTCCTTGAAAGCTGTTCCTTTGGTCATTTCACGCAACACACCCAAGGAAGGAGCATAGTACAGTGGATGATCTTCGATCAGATAGCGATCGCCTTTGTAGACTAAGGCCTGGAACGGAAGGTTCCATAAGAAACCGTCTGGAACAATGCAGATGGTCTCGATGCCACTTATTTGTTGCGCTGCGGGTTCAATCAGGAGCGCGTACAGTTCACGTCCAAGGTTGAGGAAGTCTTGATGCCGGTCGCCCAGCCTCTGATGAAACTGATTGACCCTTTGAGCCAATTCCTCAGGCTTCATCGCGATGGGGTACACCTTCAAGTCTGGGCCACCTGATTTGTCTTTGCTCAAGACAAACAGAAAGATGCTTTCCCTTCCAACCACGTACTCCAAGTACGCACGATCGTTGACCTGCGTGAGACCCTTAATGTCAGCGTCATTCAGAGTAGCGGTACGGCCCCTTCTCGTACCCAATTCGGGGTGGGCCGAATATAGACCATCTTGATAGGATTGATAGTTGAGTCTAGCAGTATCGAGTTGGGTGTAAAGAGAATTCAGCGACGAAGAGTCAATGGCTTCCTGTTTCTTGATGCGTTCGTTGATCTCGGAGATGTTTCGATTGAGTCTCTGAGTCTCGTCCTTCTCGGTGGGCGTTAGCACTTTTGACAAGTCAGCCTTGCCGCCGCTCAGAATATCGAGTAGTACCCGTCCTTTTGCTCGCTCCGCATACAGCAGTGCATCGACAGGTCTGTTTTTCTGCAGGAGCAGATCGACGAGCGCAGTGTAAGGAGCGACCTTATTTTCCATGAAGAATTGCAATTCTTGTTCTTGTCCTGCCACACCGTCTCTCATCGCTTCGACTTGCTCAACGGCCGTCCTCAAGGTCTCAATCGCAAGCTCGATCTTGTTTTGCGCGGCGTAGGATTGACCGAGGGTAGTGCTCGAAAGATAAGTGAGTTTTGGCAAGTGCGCTGAGCGAGCTAGGTTAACGGATTGCTCCGCGATTTCGGAGGACCGCTCGTAGTCTCGCATTTCGTAATAGACCTGAGCTGAGCGCCATGATAGTTCTGTCTGCCGAGTCTTATTGTTCGTTTCTTTCGCGATCGCAAGGCTTCGGGTAAAAGCTTCCAAAGCGCCGGCGAAATTCCTTTTGGTTGTTAGGACGACGCCGATTCCTTCATTCGCCGCAAGTTGAGCATCTGTGGTCTGCGCTGTCTTGGCTGCGTTCAGGCCGAAATTGAATTGGGTCAATGCGTCGTCATAGTGGGCCTGCCGCTGTTCGATCACTCCAAGATTCAAGAAAACTTTGGCGGCTTCGACCAAGTTGTTATCGGCTAAATAGATTTTCAAACTTCGATCAAAGTTTTCCTTGGCTTGGGCGTAATCCTCCTGCTCCATGTAAAGGTAGCCGATACTGTTACGCAGATTCGCCGTTAGATCTCCGTCTGATTGAGTTTTGGCGATTTCAAGTGCCTTGTTCAGATAGAACAGACCGCGAGAGTAATCCCCAGTTTCTGGATACACCTTCCCGAGTGCGGCATAAACGCCAGCGACCGAGACATCGTACTTCGAGCCCCCATCATTAAGTTGTTCGTACAACTTGAGTGAACTTTGAAGCTTGTCGATTGCGTCAACGTGGTTTCCTTCACGCAGGTCAATTTCGGCGAGAGTATGTAGAGCCCTCGCCCGACCAAAATCATCGGGCCAAGCTCCGGGAGCGATATTGCTATTCTTTATTGAGTCGGCCGTGTGAATGCTCGCTTCAGAATACTCACGAGCCTTATGAAAGTTTTCCTGATTAAAGAATAGCGCTCCGAGGTCCCCATAGATGTAGATCAGGTCGCGCAGGAGTCCCGCTTCCTTGAAGCACTGTCCGCTTCTTTCGTAAGCGTCGATCGCTTTATCGATTTTGTTGAGTTCTAAATACTTCGCGGCAAGATTGTAATAACTCTTCCCCAACAACTTCGGGTCATGTAATTGACCTGCCACTTCGACGGCAGTCTCATAAATTGCCAGAGATTGTTCGGACACCGAACCCGATGTAGAGTCGCGGCCGGTCGATTGAGCACACACCAATATCGACGACAGCAGAAGTAGAGCCAGGACTCGCAAGATGAGTGACATACCAGATAGAAACGTCAGCCAAATCCCAATGCAGAGCGACCTACTTTATTACTTACGCTCTGCACTGGAACTTGGGAAATTGGATGTTCATCCCCCGAACAGGAGCATTAACAGCCAGATAAGAAAGGCCAAGAATTCGTCCTGTGCTGTTGTCTGCGGCTTGGTAGTGCCTGAGTTTGAGCCGCCCTGAGGACCGCCGCTCGTATCCGCATAAACGGATTTGGCCGGCACAATCGTCAGCGCCATGACAGCGACAAGACTTAGAAATGACACGAGTGACTTTAGCTTCTTCATCGTAATCCTCCTTGAGTTAGAAATGGCCGCGATAGAGCTACGGCTTTGCTTGTGAAATGTCGGGTTACTTGAGCAGGAACTCTTTGACAAAAAGTATGCTCGCGTATAATCGAAAATTTCGATTCTTGTTCTGGACTAAACCGTGTCCTTCATCCTTTGCGAGGATGTACCAAACAGGAATCCTATCCTTCGTCGCGGCCACAAGTGCTGCAGCTTCAGCGACAGGCACACGGGGATCGTTTTGCCCGTGAATGAGTAGCAATGGCTTCGTTATCTTTTGGGCGTTATTAACGGGTGCGATTCGCGCCAAGAACTCCTTGATCTTCGGATCGCGTTCATCACCAAACTCTGACCGTTGAAGCTCGCGGCGCCAGCCTTCCGTATGCTCGACAAAGCTCGCCAAGTTCGTAATGCCACTCTCGGAGATGGCTCCCCTGATCCGATCGCTATACGCGTACGCTACGGACAGTGCAAGATAACCGCCGTAGCTTGTCCCCTCTACCAAGACGCGATCCGCGTCCAAATCCGGCCGGGTTTTGATCCAATCCAGCAGACCGCCGATATCCTTTACTGCGTCCTCTCTATGAGTGCCGTTATCGAGAGCAAGAAACGTTTTTCCATAGCCAGAAGAGCCGCGCACGTTCGGAAAAATCTTCACTACTCCCAATTCGTCAAGGAAATAGTTGTCTTCATAACCGAACGTCGGACGGTATTGTTCCTCTGGACCACCGTGGATATCGATGATGACCGGCCGCTTGCCTTTGAACTTCGCCGGTGGACGATAGAGAAAACCTGAAACAGTTCGTTTGTCGAATGTTGTCCAGTGAATGAGTTCCGGCATAGAAAAATGTTCGGTATCAACGCCAGTCGTCACGCTCTTAGCCCACAGCTCTACCTTTCCGCTGTCGATATTAGTGGAATAAACATCATTCGGGGTCCGAGGTGACTTGAAATTAAAGGCGAGATCCTTCGAGTTCTTATTCCACTTCAAATCGGAGATGATTCCAATCGGAAGCTCGGATGTAGCCCTCTCTTTGTTCGCTGCGAAATCAAATAAGTGCAGCCGCGAGATGCCATCCTCGTTGGTGACGTAGGCGAGAGTTTTTCCATCCGGCGCAAGCTGAAACTCATCGACATCCCACCTCGGATTAGAAGGGACATAACTGACTTTCCGCGTTGCCAAATCAATGTAAGCAACCCGACGCATATCAGAATCGTGATCGGTGACTACATAGATGCCTTTACCGTCTTTGCTGAATTGTGGATAGTCGTAGTACTCAGTCTGATCACTCTTTGGCGACAGCAACGTCTTGTTTCCGCTTGTGACATCAATTGTCCAAAGCGTGCTCGCGGTGTTTGAGGTGAAATCGCAGAAGACTATTTCTTTGTCACCCGGTGACCAATCGTAGGCTTTGAAATAACTGCCAGACGACTTTGCAATGAGACGATCAGTTGTTGGTTTGAATGGATCGATCAGCCTAAGACTTACACCTGAATCACCGACCGGAGTCGAGCTGTAAACGATCTTATCTCCGGCGTTAGACCATACTGGTTCAGTGTTGCGGGACTTGTCGTCGGAAAGCGTCATGCTTTGCCCGCGAGCAACGTCGTATAGGTCGAGCTGAAAGGTTTCATTCCCACCTGTGTCTCTCGTGTAAGCTAAATACTTTCCTTGCGGCTGGAAGTAAACATCGTAGATTCCACTCGACCTGATGTAGATACCGGTGGGGAACGGTTTAGCCGCTGGAGCATTTATGCGAGAGATCCAACTGCTGTTAGAAATTCCCTTTAGCAGGATCTCGTGCTTCTCCATATCCCATCCCGCTAGCGGCAATCCATAGACACTTGAATAAGGCGCTAATTGGCCCGGAAGTGTGGAAGGAACTGGCGGGACGCCGATGCTCTCTATATTGTCAGGAACGGCGGAGCCTTGCGCTCGGCATACTGGTGTCAAGGCTACCAACATCACCACGATCATCAACGCCGAGGCACCCCGCAGAATTGAGATCATGCGGAGGTGTAGCAATGATTTGAATTGCGCTCGATTCGGCATCCCTTTTCAGTGATCGGACAGGACTACCTGACTTTTACAGTCCCTTTACGTTTGGTGACATCTCTGTAGACGGGAGACTCGGCCAGATATTCCAGCCTGATCAAAAAATATTTCGCTGTAGGGGAAGGCGAACCAACCAGGAGAGTGAAATTATTTTTCACCAAGGCTGGAAGTTCTGTCCAGTTTCCACGTCATTAGAACTACCCAAGCCGCCTTTTCCCCAGGCTTGCCAAATCTGACATCGGAATTTTGAGGTTATGAAGGCAGGCATGTCATTAGACCATGGCATCATTGGCGAATCCGCTGCTATGCGGGCCCTTGGTCGCCAGATTCGTACTGCCGCCAGTTGCGATCTTACCGTGCTGGTGTCAGGGGAATCCGGCACGGGCAAAGAACTGGTTGCCAGGGCAATACACTTTCAAAGCGGGCGCTCGCAAAAGCCGTTCGTCTCACTCAACTGTGGCGCGCTGACTGAAACCCTGCTCGAATCGGAGTTGTTTGGCTATGAAAGAGGGGCTTTCACCGGCGCGCATCAAAAGAGAAAGGGACTTTTTGAGGCGGCTCACACGGGAACGCTATTCCTTGATGAAATCGCTGAGATGTCCACTGGGTGTCAGGTAAAGCTTTTGCGCGTTCTTCAGGAGAGCGCCTTCAGGCCAGTCGGGGGCCACACTGAGACTTCAGTGGACGTTCGGGTTATCGCCGCAACCAATCGCGACTTGGCTCAGGAGATGGCGGTCGCTCGGTTTCGGGAAGATCTTTATTATCGTATCGCCGTGCTGGCAATCAGCACTCCGCCTTTGCGTCACCGGCCGTCCGATGTGCCGATTCTCGTCGAACACTTTCTGCGCGATGCCCAGAGTAAGATTAAGCGCCGTCGGCAACACAGAGTAGATCAGGCTGCAATAAAGGCTCTCTTGACCTATACGTGGCCGGGTAATGTCCGCCAACTTCGTCACGTGATTGAGAGACTTGTGGCTACCGTACCTGATGGGGCCACTATAACTTCCGACCACATCTATAAAGCTTTGCCGACTGCACAACTCACCAACAACTCCTCACAAGTTCCAACTGTATTTCGCGATACGGATTCTCTTGATGATTTTCTTGATCGGACAATGTTGGGTTTATACGACCAGTTGTTTACGAAAACCGGCAGCCATTCAGAAACCGCTCGCCTGCTACGAACAAATCGTGTGTCTCTTTACCAGCGCATCGAGCGAGCGCGCCAGCGGATGCATCGGGCAGGAGCCTACTGAAGCGCTTATGTTGTCGATGGGTAGGCGCGGAGCACGTCCGCAGGAGTCATCACGGTGATCTCCTGATACCGCTTGAAATCACCGTCATCAAAGGTAAGAAGGTGAGTAATGTCATGAACTTTCATAGCTGCCACCAGACGGGCGTCGTGAACGCGCACACCGTTTACGCGATGTCGAACCACTAATTCTCTCCACTCTTTGTAGATCCCGGGCTCGTCAAGAACGATTTGGAACAGAGTTTCAATCCGAGAAACTTCGACCTCGGTTTGATCCGAGCTGAAACCTAAACCGTTCTGACCGAGCGGTCGAGTGCAAACATTCCAGAACTCAGCAATGTTTTGAGGAACGATGTGGACCGCTTCACCCGCGGCGAGCAGTGCGCTCGAAGCATCAAGCGCAGCGGCATGCATCGGATGAGCAGGTTCGACGAGCCGTAGGATTATGTTCGTATCCAGCAGGAAGGACACTAGCCACGCTCTCCGTAAATGCTTTCGCGACTAATTGCCTCGTCAGAAAGAAGCGGGGTGTTGGTACTGTGACCCGACGCCCACTCTCGCAACAAGCGAACTCGCTCTTGCGAACTAAGTCCGTTACTGCTTTCAGACTCAGTTCCTTTCTGGTCGATTAACTCTCGCAAATACACATCTACCGAAACGCCGCGTTCTCGCGCTCGCGCCTGAATCTTGGAAGCTACTTCTGGCTCAACTTCAAGCATTGTCGGCATGAAGAACCCTCTCAGGGTTGGTTAACGCGACTTGATTATAACAGCGAAAAGAGAGAAGGACACGGTTTTACCCCCCGAGACCTCAAAACCGAATCCTCATCCCCTGTCCGACTTCTCGTGAAATCTCCCGTCCCACCTGGGCAATGACCGCTGCCGCCTGACGCAGTTTAGCCGCCTCGAGTCCAGCACCTCGAATCTGGCCGGCGGCATCAACCTGCGTAACGTAGACTTGTCGGTTGGCTCCCAGTTCGGCTTGGTAATTTTGCTCGACACCGCCGCGCGCTTCGCCTGCCGCACGCCTATAACCACCAATCGCCTGTCCGGCGCCTGCGTTCACGCCGGCGACTTGCGCACCCGCTTGTCTGTCTATCGCTTGGTTCATCTCCGTCTGATACCGCTGCGACGAATAGACGACGCGGTTGGCCGTCGTCTCCTGATTCTGGACCATGTCCCGGCTGAATTCTTCGGTCGCCCGGTTCGCGGTGCGGTTGCGTTTGGTAATGGCGTCGTACTTCGGAATTTCTATCAACCCACGGGCCACCGGGACCTCTGGCGGGATCATGGCGTTAACCATACTCACGCCTTGATCGACCTTCGCCGCTGAAGTATTACCGGCGTTCATGTAAAGATCGCGTTTGGCTCCTGAGACAATATTGCTGACTTCTCTGGACGCTCCAATATTGGTTTCGCGAATGCTGCGCGCGACTTCTGAGCCGGTAGCAGATTTCTGGAATCCGGCTGCCGCCTGAATAATCATTCGTTGCGTTGTCGCAGCTCCTTGCGTCGCCGCTATCTGTCCGGTAAGACCTGCTTGGATCGACGCCATCTGTGAAGCGCGCTGACCCTGCGCTCGCAAGTTGCCAGCTTCCAGTTGACCACCAGAGCGTGTGATATCGGCTTGGTATCCAGCGTTGTACTGCGTGGTCTCTGCCTGACGATTAATTGAGGCTGCGGCTTCCGCGCTGTATTTTTCAATACCTGTTCCGACCATCGCTCCCATCCAACTGGAAACTACCGTCGCAACCGATTCATAGATACGTCCTGATAAGAAGTACAAAGAAATGAATGGCGTTCCGTACAGGCAAAGCGCGCCTAGGGCCATCGCAAACGCCGCGAGCGCAACAGTGTACTGCGGCTGAGCGAGTGGGTTGGTAATGGCCTTCATCGTGTCGTAGTTCCATATATATAAAGGAGAGCTGTCGCCAACCGCCATAGCGACGTTGCCCCACATATAGGCGACGATGCGAATTATCTTGGAGACGGACGGCCACACCAGCGTCAAAGCTATGAGGCCGTAGAAAAACGGATATGTCGTCTTGCTGGCAATGTGCTTGTCGACGATCCCGGCCAGCATGAAAGGCATCGCGAGCTTCATCCCTAATGTCAGGGCGGCGCCGAGGATCACGAGGATCAGATCGCCGAACTCTAACAGCGCCCTCTCGTAGTTCAGCCACGTCATCATCGAGGAGATATTCCATTGAGAGACGTCGGCCTTCTGATCGAAGTTTTGGATGTTGCTTTCAGAATCGACAATGATGCCAAGCACTGATTCATTTCCCAGAGGCACCGGCTCAACTGCTGTCTCGCGGCCATCAACCCTGACCGTAAACATGTTCTGCTGAAACTTCGCGTAAGAATCATTGAAGCTGTCGCGTTGAGCCAGATATAGGTTTTGCAGTACTGATCGTTGGCCGGTTTCATTACCGTTCGCAATCTCGTTCCCAATGCCAGTCAAGCCGTTGACGATGGCGAGACTCGTTCCCGAAAGCATGAAGAAGAGCGCCAGTCTCCCAAACCACCAATAGAGATTTCCCCCTTCACCATTGTCCTCACGTACTATCCGCAGCATGGCGAATCCTGCCAGACAGTTGCCAATTACCCAGGCGAGTAGCTCGAACCACCCCATCAGCTTCGAGACGATTTCATTCTCGAAGTACGGCAACAGCGACCCGGCCCGCTGCGAGAGGGCGGCAATGTTGTCCGAAAGGGACCGCACGGGTGACGGAGCCGGCGTAGGACTCGGGGCCTGAGCGTTAACCGCAATCGGCAGGAACACGACGGCGGCCAGAATTGCGATGGAAAGACAATGCCTGATCTTCATTGGACAGCCTCAGTTCTCTTACTTTCGGATGCGGCCAAACTACGGAGTCGGTGTCGGCACACCACCTCTCTGAATTGCATCAAAGATGCCGTCCTTAACGATGTTCAGGTTGTCCCAAGCTTCGTCGGTCGCTTTAACCCGATTGGCGATCCTGACCCGCTCTTCCATGGTGAGGTTGTACTGCTTCACGCGGTCTTCGATCTGTGTTGATAGATTCGTGATTTGAGTGTCGAGGTCGGCAATCATCTTCTCGCAGGACGCAATCTCCAACTTCAGGTCCGAGATGCAGGTAGCGCACTGCTCCGTTTGTGGCTTTGCCAACTCCGCATCCAATTTGTCTTTTGCCTGTTTTATCTCCATCGCCGCGCCAGCTTGTCTCGCTTCAGCGGTCTGCAGATCGTGATAGAGACGAGCAAGAGTGGCATCGAACATCGCAATCCGATTCATTGTGGCAATCTTGTCCTGCTCCGTGCGACCGATTGAGTCGCGGAGATATTCTTCGAAGTCTCGCAGATCGGCTTCGGGATCGAAGATGCCGTTCATCAATCGCGTCTTGATCGACTTGATCATGTTGAGGCGTGAGATAACCATCGTCTCAATCGCCCGTTTCAAGGCGAAGACATCTCGAACGGTTTGCCCCAGCTGCGCCATCGTCCTCGTCAGGTTGTCGTTATGAAGAACAAGCTTCTCTGCCTGTCCGAGCACGCCTTTGAGTGTGCTTAGCTGCTCAGCCATCTTGTTGATTTCTTCCGAGTATTGGCGCACGCGCTCAAGCCAGCGGTTGGCTTCCTCGATCTGCCGCTCGATTTGCAATGAGTATTGGGCCGGATCAAAGACAGTCCATTGAGCCTGAACAGTCGATGGCATGAGGACCAGACTAATTAGAAGACCAAGTAGTGGGTTTCTGAAGTTCCTTTTCATTGTGCGACTCCTTTGCGCGTTGATTCTCTGAACCTTTCTTCAGGCAGCGATCGCCAGTAGAGTCTCGTCAATTTCGCGCAGACCTACGGCCGTCAGACCTCGCGGGTACTGCTGCGAGAGCCAGCCGTGTATCTGCATCTCGGACCATTCGGGGTGATAAGCAGCTACTACACTGCGAGCATTTCTTTCGTCAGCATTGGTCGTAAGCGTCCACAGCATAAGTGGACTCAGTTCGTGCTGCACGACCTCGACAACCTGATCCGGCCCGGTGCCAATCACCATGACAAACTGTGAGAACCTTCCCGGCGCAGTCTTGATATGAGCAATTGCTTCCGCGCTATTCGGTGAGAGCTTCGCGTGGGCCACCATGTTGGAGTAATCGCCGAGCTGCTTCCCAATAAAGAGCACGTTGCCGGTTTTGGAGAGCGAGGCGACGTCTTCGATATCTTCGAAGGCGTGGGTCGCGAGGATCGTGATCGAATTTTCCTTCGGCCCCTTTCGCCCAGCGTGTTGGAGTACCTTAAAGATGAAGGGATATTCCTCTTTGATCTCCCACATCTCATCGAATAGGTTCGCGGTTGGAGCGCGAGTACCGTCGGCGCGCTTGCGCCCGATACAGCGGGCGACGTGCGCAGCTATGCGGTAAGCAAGAGAGAGTTTGATGTCATGCAGAAAGTCTTTTAGCGAGCCCAGCTCAAAGACATCAAACGCAGATCTGTTCTCGTAGTCAGGATGCGTGGGCGCGTCGAGCCAGGGATGGCCGATGTAGTTACTTAGGGCAAGAACGAGTGTTTCCCGCCGCTCGCGAACCATTTCGGAGTCGAATGGAAAAGTGCGCAACTGCGCGACAAAGTGCGATAGCGTGGGCTCAAACAGTGGCCGCCCAGGGCCGTTCTGCGAAACGATGTTTTCATAGACCTGTGAAACCACGGCGCTGATGATGTCCTCCGCCGTTTTGTCGTCATCAGGGACCCGCGCCAGCATCTTGAGATCGCCGACGACCAGCGCTTTCTGAATGTCATCCGGCATCTCCCCTTCTCTTAATGCCTCATATGACCAGATATTGATTGCGCGGACTTCATCCGGTTGAGGCCGAATGTACCGGCCACCGAGAACGGTCACCAGCGGCAACAATGTTTCGCCGATATCGATCGCATTAACACTTGCGTCGCGCAGACTCGCCAGAATGTCGCAGGCAAATTGCGCCATGAGAATCGACTTGCCACCGCGTGGCGCGGCGATGATCTGGATTAGAGGCGATGGAATGCGATTGCGATCAAAAAGGTCGATGCCAATCAAGCGGCCTGTCGCCGTTGACAGCAAGGAGTGAGGCCGATCCGCTCCCGGCCAGGAATCCTCCGTCGGTGTAAGCGATACCACCGAGTTTGATATCTCAGTTAGTTCACGTCCGGTGAGCTTGGGGCTTAGCTCGCCCGCTATGGCGGATGAGTAGAGCGCGCGCAATGCCTCTGGCTCTTCCCGATCAGCATTGGCTCCGGGAATTTGCCGAATTGCAGCAACGATCTTTTCACATTGCTCGTCGAGCGCATCGATAGACTGCTTTAGCTCGGCGAAGTTTGTCGCGCGATCACCATAGAGGAGCACATAGAAGCGGGTCGGCAAGAGCGATTCGCGAGCGCCGGCCACTTCATCGCGAACGGCGCGAAGGCTTCTTAGGGCCGCTGCCCCTTCAGGATTATCGCGCTTGGTAAAGGTGCGCTTGACCTGCTTGATCCGACGGTCGAGACGTTTCGTTTCTTTGCGTTGCTCGGGCAACAAATACTCCGTGACGATGGTATGTCGGGTGTTGAAGTCTCTGCGTCCGATTAGACCTCGAAGCGCATCCGCACTCACGAATTCATTTGGTGGAGAGAACATCGACACTATGGCCACGGGATAGTCACCGTGCATCAGGTAGTTCAAGTCGCCTTCGATCGTTTCACCACACAGGTAGTCGCGCATGTCTCTTCCGGGCATTTCCGGCAGGACTGGAGCTGAGAACGCATTCTGGCAGTGGCCGAAGAAGACCGCTTCCCAAATCTCTTGACGAGTAAAGCGCCGCAGCATGAGCGGTGACGAATTCTCGATCTGCCGCCAAATCCGGTTAGCAAAGAGGTAGGAATATTTTTCGTCTTCCAATGTTTGGCGCACTACGGCATCGTCGGTAGTGCGTGAATAGATTTGCGGTAGGTTGCGAACGGCTGTGACCAAACCTCTGGATCTCAATTCGTTTACAAAGGCACTTCGGAAATCAGCCAGCGAACTAAGAGTAGAGTTGCCGCGCTTCTTTGGCGGTACTCGCACCCACATCGTTAGGACGCTCCGTCGATAAGGAAGGGTCTTTGCCGCGTCGCGCGCGCAGTCCAGATTCGAGGCTTGCAGAAGGCCAGCTAATGTATGAGTCCCTTCCTGCGAACGGACATTTATTAAGGTTGAGATGGCGCGGCCCTGATCGGAAATCGTCGAATATCGAAACTGAACCAACGTTCCCGCCGGCTTCTCAGACGCGAGCATTCGCGCGAGATCGTCATAACGAATGTCCACCAGCTCGTCATCCGCAAACATCGTGGCGGGTGTTTCGACCTGGTAAGCGACGGTGAGCGAGCCGTCCTTATGCCGCAGCGCATCTTTGTAGATCCCGACAATCGAGGCGTCGCGTCTCTTTCCGAGTGGAGACCTTAGACGCCCTACGGCGATCTTGAACTCGCGGTCGTTCGTTAGTTCATCGTAACCAATGGCGTGTTCCATCTCTCTTCGCAGGCCTCCTGAATTGCATTGTTATATGTGAGCAGCGTTGACGTGACTGTCACTAGCGGTGCGATATTCGATTCCTCGCTGTTTGCATCCGTAATCCATGGGCGGCTAAAGGCGCATTTTCTGCCGTTCGGTATGGAGCGGTACTGCCGATGATGAAAGAGCGTCGCTTTCAATTTGTGCTGTAGCCAGTAGGGTCGTCGCCCAATCCGGATGTAGTTGAAGAACGCAATGCTTCCGGCGGTCGCTATCAGCCAAGTCCACATCTGGAGCGGCACATACAACAGCGTGATGCCGAAGGGCACAGGAGCGAGATAGCCGGCGCACGAAATCAGCAAGACCGTGAACCAGTCGCTGTCGGCCACGCCGAACCGTACCACCGGCAAATAGATGTTTGGTCTGATCGGACGTGCTCGCACTGGGACACCTCCAAGAGAGCGTTACCAACTGTGCTTTCGGTCTTTGAGCTTAGAACTGGTTATCGAGTGGCACTGTATCGCCCTGGCTGAATGCGTAGATCGCCGCGCAGATGCCGCCAAACGCGAAACAGGCTGCGCCAGTAATAAATTTCCAGGTTGAAAGTGACTCGCGCAGACCGGACGTAACAATGCCAACCGCCACAAAGATGATTCCGGCAATGATCATTGCCGCCGCCAGAAAGAACGTCACCGAACGTAGGCTGTTACCAAGTTGAGCGCTGTTTCCATTGAAGAACGAACCGCTCGGGGTTTGGGCCAATATCGGCGCGGCCCCGATCACCAGCATCAGTAGTGCGACCCCTAAGCCGTTCAAGGCCCTTGGAGCAAATGCTAATGCGATCAGCTTTCGTCCGAGGCGAACTGCTCGCGAGTTTTCATCTGCCAGAGGCATGGTCATCTCGATTAGGTTGTTCATCTCTCACCTCTCATTGATCTCGTTCGTTGATTCTTTTTTCTTGTCTCGACTCTCATCGAGACTAATCGTTTCGTGTCGGACCTTTTCAATTGCTATGCCAAATGTGTGGCCCAGTCATTGCGCACGATGAGAGTCATGACTCTGAAACTCATCTATTCAATTGTTGTGTTGTTGATGCTCGCGGTTGCTGGGAACGCACAGCAGTCTACGGACCGTGAGTCTTCGCTTCAGGAAAGAGCTTTGCGATTGGAGCCTTTCATAGAGGATTCGAGTAAGCGATATGGAATTGATCCACAACTCTTGCGCGCGCTGTGCTTCCTCGAATCACGCTTTCGCCTGGATGTGGTTAGTCCGAAAGGCGCGCGTGGGCCAATGCAATTTATGCCCGCGACAGCCAACAAATATGGGTTGCTGAATCCCCACGATCCCAAGAGCGCGATTGATGCTGCCGCCCGATATCTGCGGGATTTATTGAGGAAATTTAACGGAAGAACTGATCTCGCTATTGCCGCATACAACGCCGGTGAAGGTACGGTCGAAGCCTTCCTAACAGGGAAATCTATTCGACTCGCGGACGGCAAAATTATCAATCCAGGGAATAGTCGCACTGGCGGCATTCCACCTTATCCAGAGACCAAGCAATACGTGCGATCTGCGCTCACGTTGCTGGCGATTAAGCCAGAGCAATCGCGAATTAAGTCATTTGTTCTTCTTCGTGATCGTGCGTCTTCTCTTCGCTTCACTGATCGGGATTTCACGCTTGACGTATCGATGAACGAAATCTCTCTACCACCGCGTTCGAAGGAAAAAGCGAGTTCCTCCTTCATTGAAATCCAATGATGTTGTCGGGTTTTACATACGGATCGGCGTTACGTTTTACAACTTTCGTGATCAAGACAACCGAAGTGATCGAGATTTCTTGATTGGTACGCGAATTGAAGAAGCAGCGAACCCGAAGGTGAAAGCAAGAAATTGAGGCTATCAATCATCAAGAGAACTTAATCAGGAGTTTCCAATGAGCGCTGATGCAATGGATCTGGATATGTTTCGAGAGAACGGCACGAAGGCCGAACACGAAACTGTGTTGAGGGAGTCTTCGTCGTCAAGCCCGGTCATTTGCTATCGCGACCCCGCAGACGTGCGCACCATTCATCGCCAATCGCGAGTAATCATTCTTTGCTTGGCCATCGCTGCAATCGCAATTGTCGGTGTTGTCTATAAATCGATTCAACGTCCTGATCGGATCGTCGTTGATATGACTTCAGGTCGCACGGTCATGATTAACGATCGCGAACTCGGCGCTACCGAAGCTGTGCGGCTAGAGAAAGACAAGCTCCAGCTCGCCGACATGGATTACGTCGTCAAGGCGTTTCTTGATTATCTCTACCATGTCGACCAGCGTTCGCGGTCAAAGGACATTGAAGCAGCTCTACGGCTGATGGTTCCGGGACAGGCGAAGAAATTTGCCCAGTACTTAACTGATCAAAAAATTCTCCAGACGCAGCGCGAACAGCAATGGAGTGCTCTGTGGAAGCCGGAATATCTGGAACATGCTCCCGGAAAGCCTTTGACGGTGAAAGTCTATGGGACGCAGGAAATCGACATGGTGGTTAAGAACGAGAGCAAGCATTTGATCAAGCACATCCTGCTGACTGTGGACCTCTTACCGGACGCGCCTGAGGGCGGAACGTTTCGTCTCGATCGGAATCTACGGTCGGGCTTTCGCATTAATGCCATCGACTACAAAGAGCTTAGCGCCACGGAAGCGGAAACGGCTGCTGCTACATCGCAGAGTTGAAGGACATAAGCCATGAAAACTTTCTATTCACTACTTTTGGTTCTGTGCGCCACGATCACGCTCAATGCACAACAACCTAAGCCAACTCTTAATCGGCGAGGTGTGCGGTGTCACAACTGCGTGCCTCGAATTGCGAGACCGACGCCAACGCCGACATCGACGCCGTCGCCTGCCTTGGATTTCTTTGTTGGCGAAGCAAAGGTGGAAGTCAGCAAGGACGAAACGGTCGTTCGCTTGGCAATGGCGCAACACGGCAGCGTACTGATTGAACTGCCCGCGAACGACGGCCCTCGTTACATCATTCCCGGTGATCCCGAAATGGCGACCGTCGATCAGAAAGCGTTGGAGCGAAACAAACGCGCCATCATTGTCAGGCCAGGTTCGCAATTCTTGCCTCCGGCGAGGAATGCCAGAACGCATTCGCCGGCAGCCACCGTCACGGCGCAAATGCGCAGCGGCCTGGTGGTCACTTTTCTTTTCTATCCGGTAGAGGACCTCGCGCAAAACGTTCATCGTTGTGTTCTGAGTTACAACCGCGATGAGGTCGTTGCGCGCAGGCGCGCGGTGGGACTGCCAGTCAATCTAGATACGGAATCTAGGGGGGAAATGGCTGAGCAGTCCGCCGCGCCGATCTCGATTGCCGTTGACGCTCCAATTGAGGAAAAAAAGGAGAACGGCCCAGCAAAGGCCTCCGCCACTCCACTTCCCGTCACAGAAACAAAACCGAATTCATCATCATCAGACCCGACTACTAAAACTGTGGAGACTGTTTCGCGCTCGGAGTCTGCCAAAGAGACTGGGCCCAGTGCTCCCAAAGAAGTTGTGGCAGCGACTCGGCAAGCGCTCGATGAGGCTAAGAAGAAACCGAAGCAATTCAAGCATTGGACGAAGCCGTCACACGGCCTATCGCTCGCGATGTTGAAACCTCAAATTGCCAAGGATTACACCATCGCAGTCGTTGCCGTCAGAAACAATTCAACAGGTGCTTTGAAACTGACGCCCGATGGTCCCGACCTTTTTCTTGAAATGGTTGATGGTCGAGACAAGCCTCTCAATATCCAATCAGTTAAGAGACTGCATTTGGAATCGAGCGATCCCGGAGTGGAGCTGTCTCCTGGGACGGTCACTTACTACGCGGTCGCATTTATTCCACCCGCACTCGGCGCACACCAACGCATACGCGTTTCAATCGCCCAAACAAGTGCGGTCGACGAACCTGCTTCGATAGTTCTCTCCAAAACCGAAAGGTGAAAACGAAAATGAGTCAAACGAATGGTAAGAGCCCCGGCGTTTCAGTAGATGTGATCGAACCGGCGGCTCCAGACGAAGCGCGGAGTTTCTTCGATCCAACCAACCCGACGTTGGCCGCTCCGAAGGCTGAGCCCAAGAGCAACAAGGGATGGAGGCGCAAACTAATCGGTTGGAGTTTTGTGCTCCTACTTATCGTGGGAGGAGGCTTCGCTCTCTATCTTCTGCTAAGAGCGAATCGGGTGAACGTGAAAGTGCAAGCCGACTCGCGGCGGGAAACTAATAACGAAAAGCCGCAGCCTTCACCCGGAGGCTCGGAGAATGTATTGAGCAGTGAGGCAATCCAAATCGCGCGTCAAGCAATGGGCGCCGACCGCGCGGCTTCACCAAATCCAATTCCATCGCCGAACCCGTCGCCAACGGCTTCGCCTTCATCAACCGGGAGCGTTCAGCGGTTTCTTGGGTCCACTGACAATTCACCGGCATACGCCCATCAGAATGATGCCGGGTCGACCAATGGAAGTGGCACTCAACCCAATCAGGGCGACACAAAGATAACCGCCCAACCGACGTTGGATGGCGACGTCGCTGCACAAATAGCGCAAACGCGTGCCAACTCAACTGAGTCTCTTTTCGTGGATGACTTGCAGCTTAAACAAACAATAACCTCGCAGACTACACGAGTTACACAAACGCGTGCAGGTAATAAAGCGATCGCGACCGCAACACCACAACAAGTCGCAGCGGTTTTGCCGCCCTTTGGCACAATGCTTCCGGTACGAACCCAGGGCGTGATCTTCTCACTTCGCAACAATTCTTACGCGCGGCTTGAACTGTCGCGAGATTGCCAAGGAGAAGGATGGTCGCTGTCGAAAGGCACACTGTTGATTGGCCGCGTCAATGGCAGCGAGAACGATCGCGCCTACGTGAACATAGTTGGTTTCATCGATCCCAAGACGAACCGATTGGTAAAGATGGCCGGTGAAGTCCTTGGAAACGACGGCGGCGCGGGAATGGCTGGTAAGCGTGTTGCAGTTGATCGCAATCATCTGAAACAGACACTGAGCAAGGTCGCATCGAGTGGTCTCCAAGTAGCTGGCATGATGGCCGGCGCTCTCACTGGTCGAGGAACCGTAGTCGTTAATGGCGCAGGCTATCGGCTGCTAAACCCAATCACCGAAGAGGCTGGCAGAGTTGTCGGGAGCAACGACGATAAGCGTTCGTTCGTGAAGGTCGAAGCCGGACAGTCCGCTTACGTCATGGTCGCAGACCTTCCAAAAGAGAGCCGCGCGGTTGATGCACCCGGCGAAGATGAACTCACGCGCGCTGCTACCTCGCTGAATGATCGAGAAGTGATGGAATTGATCCTTTTAGGGACTCCCGATGAAATCCGCGCGGCGCTGCCGCTCATGAATGACGAGCAAAAACAACTGGTCATTAAGTCCCTCGGACGGGAGAGCCAGAAGCAATGATCCCTTCAGATTCAAACCGACCAGTAATCGATCCGCGCCAACTCGTGTCAGAACATGGACGCGATGCGCTCGCTGAACTGGTAGCTCGCGAATCCGGCTACATTTTTCAGACGCGTCCGCTGAAGGATCTTTGCCAATCCCTTCGGTCGGGCATGCCTTTGCTGACGGAGGGTGAACGCGGCGGCGGTAAGACTGAGATGGTTGATGCGCTGGCCTATTCCTGCAACCGGCCGTATTTCGAGTTGCAGGGCTTGGATGGCCTAAGTCTCAGCGACATCCTCTTTCAGTGGGACGCACTTGGCCAGAACAACTTTGTCGTACAGGCGGTTGAGAGCGGCACGTTAACTCTTGCGGAAGCGCGCCGGCAACAATGGCGCCGGGAGTTCCTGACTCTCGGCGAAGTCCTGAAAGCTTACGCCTATTTGGCGACTACAGGTGTGGTGCCGATCGTAAAGCTCGACGAGTTCGAAAAACTGCCGCAGATATGTCAGGCGTTCTTTTACCAGCTCTTCACTGATGGGCATGCGTCAGTCCCCCGCCTGGACGAAAGCAACGGTCAAATCGGCGTGGGCAAATGCGACGAAAAGCCGATCGTAATTTTGACCTCGAACAATCAGCACGTAGTCCATCCTCCGCTTCGATCCCGTTGCGTTTACACAAAAGTGCGATTGCCGACTGACATTGAGGAAGCCAGGATTCTGCATTCTCGCGTTCCCGAAGTGCCGCCCGCTCTGCTTATTCAAGTAATCAAGGTTGTCAGATACATCCGCATCATGATGCCGACTGTGCGCGACAAACCCGGACTGCGAGAGTCGATCGCTCTGCTGCGGGCACTGGTAGGTGAAGACGCCGCAGAATTGTCGGTAACGGTAATCGATGACCATCTCGGATTCATCGCTCGCAATGCTGACGATCTTGCCAATCTTGAGCTTGGCTTACCGCGCCTTGAAAGAGCCGCGCAACTTTCCGATCCGGTCATTGAACAAATGGTCCGGGAAATATTTTGTGAAAGAGTCGTTCGACTTCGCGAGGCAGCATGATTAGTCGTGAGCGCGGAAACATTTGGCCAGTGATATCGGTCGCCGCCGGCGCTTTTCTTGTGCTCGTGGTTCTTCCACTCGTCCTCCAACGACGACAAAATGCTCAGATGGCAACGGTCGACGCCCAAGTCTCCATTGGCGACACTGGAACTAGCGAAGCGCAGCGACCAAGCAGTCCAGCCTACCGTTGGCCCAATAGCGAAGTGCCGCGCACTGCGGAACGATTGCGAGACGTTACGGCCGTCGCGATCGCGGCGATGACATATGTTGTTGAGGGCGAATTCGCCGGTCATGTTCCGCGCGACGCCGGCGAGATCGTCACCGGCATCGTCAAGCGTGGATTGATTCCCAGCGAATGGCTTACGGATCAGCCGGGCGTGCTGCAAATGCCAAACGGATCGGTCTCTCTCCGTTACTCACCGACAAGGCTTCGTGTCGAGGTTATCTCTGTACCGTCTGAACGAACTGATGGCCCCGCGATACTGATTCGTTTGCCTGACAGTGAGAATGTTGGCGTAGGCGCGCGGTACTTCGAATCGATACAGGTCGACGGCATCGTCTATCCCGAACCCTTTGAGCCGATTCCGGCGATTATCGCTTTGGGTTGGCAACCACGTCTCTTCAAGCAAACGCAGCTTGCCGATAGTGAACGCGCTCAACTCGAACAGTGGGCAAAGGTAAACACCTCCAAATAAGCGCAGCAGCAAATAATAAGGAGCAATTAGTCATGAGCTTTCGCGCCAAAATAGAAAGAATTGACGCTGACTACTTCATTCCTCGTCCCGCGGATGAACCCGATCTTGATTCCTTTCATGCAGCCACGAGATTTCTTCAGGATATTTCGCGCGGAGGGACACTGATCTTAAGCAGCTCAATCGCCGGATACCTTTTCTTTCGTTCAGGTCAAATCCTCAATTTTGATTTCAAGTGGATGACCTTTGTCCTGATCGGCGCGGTTACGGTATCGCTGGTCGGAATGTTCGAGTCAGTTTCCCTGGCGTATCCGTACTACAGCATCAATCAAAGATTGACCCACGGGTCCGCGCGTTGGTCGAGCATCGCGGACTTGAAAGCAAAAGGATTGGCGCATCCAACTCGTGAGCCTTTGCCTTATGGCACCGTTCGGATTGGCAGACTCAGTTCGGCGCTCAGCTTCAGACAATACGACCTCGTGCTAAACCTCAAACAACTGCTTACTCATACCGGAATCTTCGGTCCATCAGACTCCGGTAAGTCAGCCACCTTCTACATGAATATCCTGCGTGACTGGTCACAGTGGGGCTCGGCGCTCGTCATGGATGTGAAGGGAGAACTCTACGCGCACACGGCGCGCTATTACGATCACGTTTACCGAATTGATTTAGAGCGACCGCAATTCTCCGACCTCTGGAATCCGCTTCCGCGATGCCTGGGCAACGGTGAACTCGCTCATTCCATCGCTTCAATCGTCGTTGGTTATGAGCCGGAGAACATGAGAGTAAACGACAGCACCCACTATTGGATCTCGGGCGAGACGGCGCTCCTGAAGGCGCTGTGTTTGCACTTACCTACCGTAGCGGTCGATCCCACGCTGCCGATGATCAAGGAATACCTCTCGCTCAACGATATGAAGAAACTTGGCGACGAGATGCAAAACTCTTCCGAATCGGAAGCCCGTCTCGAGTGGGGCAATTTCATTAAGGTTGATGCCGAGAAAACCCAGGGCGGGGTGATCACTGGAATCAACAATAAACTTGCCTCGTTGCGCTCGCCCAACGCGATGCGAATCTTGAGAACGCTTACAGATGAGGATCGCGCCCGTGGTTTGCGCGAAATCGATCTCGCTAATCTCCGCAATCCGCGCACGGCCATCTTCGTGGTTCTCTCCGAGAGTCAGGCCAGTGAATATCGGATTCTACTGGAGTTGATATTTGGTCTGGCAGCCATCGAGATGCAGGCTACGACGCAAAAGGATGCGACGTCGGTATTGATGGCGCTCGATGAAGCCGGAAATGTTTCGCCGCCGAAGCTTCAAGACAAGTTGAAGATCGGTAGGTATCGGAATACTCCATACCTGCTGGGTTTTCAGGATGTCTCACAAATCAAGAGCCGCTTTCAGGAGAATGGCGGCAAAGCCGTCTTGGCCGGAATGAAGAATCAGATCTTCCTGCCCGGCATCGATCCCGACACAGGTGCGTACGCTTCGACCATGCTCGGGCCGACCACGGTACTCTCGCGCACTGAAGTCGATGGCACCGGAACAAATTACGACAATGAACGCGTCTCCGAGAGTCGCCGTGATCTCCGTCAGGCGCCAGAACTGCGACGCATGGTGAAGTATCGGCAGGGTATCGCCATTATCGATACTGCCGATCCGATTCTGTTCCGCTTCCTGCCGCGCGCCGACACCGGGGATGTGGCAGTCCCGCCTGAGCGTGAGGTCACAGATCCGCATTCCCTCGCTAAAGCGGTAGCCGCGATGAAGAGGATCAAGGATGCCGCAACCACGAAGGTGCAATCGGAAACAAGTGCATCTGAGAGGGTCAATGGCGATAGGCCCGAAACCGACGAACGGCCAAAGGACACACCAAGAACTACGCGGAAGCCGCTCGACATTTCAAGGATTGCTGATCAGGAGCTTCCGTTTAATAAAGACGAGGAGGATGAGTGATGCGAGGAGTAGAGGGGAAAACAGGCAAATACCGATTCGGATTTTCCTATGCGCTGCTTGCGTTAGCGGTTATTGCGTATCTTGGCGTATGGGCCTATTCATCCTACGCCGCCGAGTGGAGAGCCAGGGCAGACGTGCCGAAGATCGATCCCATCTTGAAGATCATCAAAGGCCTAAGACAGTATCAAAAACTGAAAGCTACTTTCCCGCAGAACTTTAATGAAGTTGAGGCGAGTGTGTGGAAACACACGAGTCCACCGAATTACGGTGCGGACGGTCACTCGCTTACGCTCGACAATTACTACTATCTGTACACATTGATTAGTCCGACGCGCTGCACACTGTGGGCGATTCCGCTAGGAGCGCAAGCTGAGGAAGCAAACTCTTATTTTCTGATCTTGACGCCGGACGACCGTGAGAAATGGAAAGGCCCGCCACTCAATCTCAATGAGGCAGCAGCGATCTCAGGGGCTCCGACTTATGCACAGCTTGGCATCGTGGGAATGATCAAACAAGACCCTCTTTCCAACAAGAGAAAATAGTTGCCCTCGGTCAGAGATGGGCGTCTTCTTTCATATTCTGTCGACCGGCTCTGCGGGGTCGGGTGCCAGCCGTACTACTCGCTACATCGCCGAACGAGACAAAGACCTCACGCGCGAAGGACCCGGCTCTCGCCCTCTGTTTAGCGAGGATCGCGAAGGCCTTTCCTACCATAAAGCCGACCGAATTCTTGATCCTTATGACGGACGTCCCGATAAGGACGATCTCATCCATTTCTCGGTCATGATTACCGAGGAGGACTTCGACAAACTCGGTAAAGACGAAAAAGAAAAGCAGGAACGCTTTCACGAAATGATTCGCGAAGGCATGAAGGGTATGGCCGCTGAGTTGAACGTCGAAGAACTGACTTGGGTAGCTGGCATTCACCGCAACTCCCAAAATCCGCACGCTCACATAGTGATGAAGAAGGACGTGGTTGAGCGCGGGACCGATAGACCATATCGGCTGGGTCGCATTCCCAGGTCACTGCTGCCGCATCGAGAGACAACGAATGGTAAAGAAGTCATCGTTAACGGTCCCATAGGCGACCGCTTTGTTACTGCATTGGAGCACCAGCAGCAGATGCTCCATCTGAAATCTCAGGAACGAGCGCCCAAGTTGAGTCCGGCTGAGAAATGGGGACAACTCGCTCGCAAGCATCAAAAGAGCCAGGAACATCAAGAGCGCGGTCAGTCCTTAGAAAGAGCGGGGCAGCGAAAGAGTCGCACGACATCGACATCACTGGATCGAGGGCAGATTGCTGCCAGTTGGGGTGCCAGACAACACATCTCTGATGATCGTTCCAGCGACTTTCGAATTGCCCTTGGAAAGCGGCTTGAGCTGGAAATGCGACTGGCCTTTGCTGAAGTGTGGCATGACCGTGCGCTGAGGCATGGCGACATGTATCGCTTTGAAGTAGTCGACCAATCGACCGGGGAGGAGCGAAAACTCTCTGACCTCGACGTTCGCCGTCGCGCGGCGGCTCGCGCGTCGCGGTTGAGCAACCCGAATCACGACAGCCGCAATCTAGCGATTGACGCGGACCTTTCTCGGCACGGCGAAACGCTACAGCAGCTCGCCGAAGCCCGCGAAACAAGGATTGCCGCGCTCGGAAAGGACATAGGTTCGCTTCGAAGTGTTCTATCAAAGGTGGAGCAGCGAATTGTCCGAGCGCACGAAATGCCCGCCGAGCGGGAGTTGACGCCGCTAATATCTCGCGACACATTGTCGGAACTGCAACAACAGTCAATAAAGCTAAGCCTGCCTGAGCGGACGTCCGAACTTGAAAGACTGAGACTGGCGTTGGCCCGCGAACATAGTGCGCCAACCAGAACGGAAAGAGAAGCGGCTACTTTAGCGGCTCAACTTAATGTTTCCCGTGCTGACTTAATGGCCAAGGATGTTCGATTGGAACGCTTTGAAGCATCCGTTCACTTGACGCGGTACGAAGTTGCCGGCGATCGCTGGTCTCTGGCCGAACTTGATAAGCAGATCGCTCGGCGAACAGAAGACACGAAAATCATTCCCGAACGCGCTGCCAGGCTCGATCTTCGATCATTGGCGAGAATCAACTATTCGCCGGCAGGGAGAGAGGCGGCAGCCGCCGAGGTTGAACATCTGAAATACGTCCGAGGGGAGGTTGTGAGACAGATTGAAGAGCGTCGCGCCCCGTTGAAAGTCGACCGCGATGTCGCGCGAGAGATGCGGGATCTGTTGGAGAATGCCTACTTGTCCGAGCGACGCTCAAGAGAACAAGAAGGACTAACGATGCCGGAGCCGAAGTATGAGAGATTTCATGTTAATGCGCTCGAATCCAGCGCGGAAACTCTGCGCGATCAAACGCTGTTGCGCGAAGTCCATGAATGGGAGAAAGCCGCTTCGAAGGCTGAGCCAGCGATCAATTGGGAAGGCAGAGCAATCGCCCGCGAGGTCACGTCCGCATTGGGGGTGAACGAAACAAAAGAGCGGCTTCAACATTTCCTCGAGAGTCAGAGAGTCGCGTCACTTCATTTAGGCAGCCACCGCACTGGCACTCTGCGTGAGGTGGAGGCTCGCACACTGACTGATTACCTTGTGAGAGCTATGGAGACGCGAGATCAGCGAGATCATCGACAAGCTGTTAAACTCGCTGCGCGCGAGCACCACGGTCGGCTAGTTAGTGATTTCGAAAAGGCTCAGGACTATCATGAGGCCGCACGAGAATTGGCCGCGGAGTCGACGGGTCGAGTACCGCTATTCAACGACAAGGAGAAAATCAATTTAGAGATTTATGCTGAACGTCAGAACGATCCCGCCGAAAGAGACAGATATTTCAAATTGGCACATTCAGACAGCCGTGCCCCATCCCTCGAAATCTCTGCGGCCAGGAGCCGCTAGTACGTCGCCAAAAGGGGGGACTCTTCTTGCCGGCTCGACACGTTCGCTTCATCTGTTTTCTTTGCTTTTTCTCATCGGGCCTGTATCATCAACTATAGTCGAGAATCGGGTAAACAATGACCTGAAGCCGCGCGCCTGAGTTTGAGTTGTGGGCACGTTCTTCATTCTTCGTGGTTGTCATAAGAGTGCCTTCAGACCTCGGAAAACATACTAAACTATTCGAGTAAGGGCGAGCGGATGTTATTGAGAAGGTCCTTCGGAACTTTATCTATGCTTCCCGTCAGCATTATCGCTAATTGGTGTCTTACTTCAGCAACGACTGAAATGTTTGGATCGGTCGTGGACAAGTATGTTAAGGGCGCAACGAAGCAGAATTACGACCGAGACACTCATGCCATCCACTGGCGCGAAAGGACGGTCTTTACGTTTGAAGATAACGAATGGTCGCGGAACGAAGGTTCTCTACTATTCGACAATAGGCGTGGGATTGTTTTGAGGACTATTGACGACGAAAACTCGCACCTAATTTTTCTTTCCCTATTTCCGTCCTCACTTGCCCATCTCAAGAAATCAATCATTGAAATTATGGAAGCCGAGTTCGGGAGCAGCGTCCTTCCACTCGAATTCAATCTCGGAAAGGGTTCAGCAAACTTCGCGCGTACGGATTTAGCGGGCGCAGAGCTTACGAATTTTGAGAACGAAACTCTTATTGTCGTTAATGGCCAAGTACCTGCTAATGATGACTTGTTCGATCATTTGCTGTATGACGATATCGAGTTTTTTAAGCAGCACCCGAATAAGTTCTATCTCTCAAAGCTATACTTGAAATTGGGTGAACTGAGGACTGAAACGATTCTTTCTCGTGATGGCGTCCTAACGCTTAACGATCCTAACTTATCGCTTGATGAGGTGATCGGGATCGTTTCTGAGGTAATCGGAAACGTTCCCAGTAGCACCTCTGGGTCTCAAGAGCGTTACGTTGGACAATCGGGCAGTGCTGCAAGCGCGTCGCAAAGCGCAGCACCGGTCATAAATAACTTTTCCACGAACTCAGCTTTAGGGGAATGGGGAATGAGCCGCGAGAACGGCCTAAACGAACTCACATGCGAGGAGGAATAAGTCCATGTCATCCCACTGCAGCGACAGCCTTTCTCATCCCACGCCTGGACATCTGACCGCAATTGACCTGATTGCGCAAGCGAAACCCTGTAACCTTGCTAAGGGCCCATCAGTCCACATAACGACGATCAATAATCAGCGGCCGGGGAGCATCAATCAAATAGAGATTTGCGTGAAGGCTAAAGCAAATGCGGTGATACTCGACGGCAACGCGTCAGCGACCGAGTACAAGCGCGGTTTTGCCAGTATCCGAAGTGGCAAGAAATTGCGCCATAGCTTCCCCATCAGCGTAAACTCGTCTGTGGCAAGCCAGAGTGATGAGTTGGTGACGGCAATTTCGCTCCATGGAAGTTCGTGGACGGCAACAAATCCAGGTCAAGCGGAATCAGCCAGCGTAGGGTTTACTGTCGATGTGATCTGAATAGTGGCATGTCCTTCACTAGAATCATCTCAACGCTGTGGAATCCGGCAATCCTAGTGGCCTTGGTCCCCTTTATTCGACTAATCATCGAATTCGTCTTCCGCCGGGCGTTTAAGAATTCGACAACAGAAGCGTTGGCGCATGCTTGTGACAATACTGACCAAAATGTTCGGACCGCCGTGTCCCACAAAGACGTCCGAGAGGCACTAGCACTTTATGTCGACAACGACTCCGATCTTGAAGAATTCTTCCAGACCTGTCTGTTTAGTGCATTAAGCCTAGTGGTCTGGTTACTCACCGCGCAAAGCAGGGAATCGTATCAGCAAGTCATCAATATTCTATTACTATTCCTGATCGTCAGCGCTTTAGTAGTCGTAGGAATATGGAGCCGGAAAAAATACGAATCTGCAAGATTGAATGCTGCTAAAAATCCTCGACGCTTTTCCTATGTTCTTGCATTTGTAATTGTAATACTTGAAGTGATTACCAAGTTGTCAGAGCACTAACACTTCTCGAAAAAAGCGAACGACCCACGCATGTCCTCACCCCATGCGTGGGTCTTTCCGAATTCTCGCGGCGCCAGGCGGCGCTCAAGCAAGATTCCGTGTTCGCTTTGTTGGCCGTTGACGGCCCACCTTAGTGTCCTCACCCCACCAAGGTGTTTCATTGCCCGGCACTTTACGATCTTGAAAATGCGCTCGTCAAGGAAACAAGGCCCATCGGCATGCGTAATTAAATGCGCTGAAAATCACATTTTCGAGTCGATCGCGCCAAAAACGGCCTTCGCAATTGACCTATAAACGATTTTTCTGAACGGGGCAGGGCATTGATATGAACTTTCCCGCCATCCACATTGTTTTGTGCATCTAAAACAAGCTCCGAGTTGTTCCCACTTCGTAATCCACGCGTTCGATCAAATCCTTGTTGTCGTTTTCAGGATGATTCACTGCGCTACTTACTGGATAACTTTTCATTTTCGATGACGCAAATGGCGCGAGGATTTCCTTCAAAACGCCGGGATCAGTTTTCGGATCAAGCCAGACCCTATAGGACTCTGGTCGCAGGATCGCTGGCATACGATCGTGAAGCGGTTCGATCAGCTCGTTCGCTGGTGTCGTGATGATTGCACACGACTTGATTGATTTGTCGCCGCTTCTCCACTGATCCCAAATCCCCGCGAAGGCGAATTGCGACTCGTCACTCAACTGAAAATAAAATGGGCGCTTCGATCTTCCCACTCGCTCCCATTCAAAGAAGCCATCCGCAGGAATTAAACATCGGCGCAATCGGAACGATTCGCCGAAACTCGGCTTGTCTTCCAGTGTTTCTGCCCGTGCATTGATGAAGCCTTTTTCCTCTGCGCTCCACGACGGAATCAATCCCCAACTGAGGGCCGTGAGTTCTAAACCTGTTCCGAAGTCACCGATGGCCGCGACGTTTTGACCAGGGGCAATGTTGTACCGCGCCTCGAAAGGAAGGTGCGAGTCATACAGCCCTTTGAGCTTTATTCTGTCTCGAGTTCTGAGCGTAAAGCGGCTACACATTCGATCAAAACGATACGTAAAGAGTTCTGTGCGCCCAACCACCGCGCAGTAATAAACTGAGAGCGAGGCGCGGTCGGGGAAATGCCTAGCGGCAAGTCTCCAAGGACCTTTGCCTCGCTTCCATCCAATCTCGGCCTCACATGCCGAGTCTGGACCTGCAAGATATGTTCGTATCCCGTTTGCTTGAATCAAAGAGTAATACAGAAGCGACTCAAGAAGCGCCTTGTTCTATGATTGTCGCGCCCGTTTGCTGCGATACCTTAACAAGAATGTCGTCTAGTGTAACGTGCTGTAAACTAAGATTTACTACAGCCATAGGTCTGCCGGCCGTAATCCGAAACGGTAACCCAGTAAGGCTAGCCATATCACTCACGAATGTATTGACAGGTGTGTTGCGAACGCATAATGAAATCTCAGCACCGGACAGTAAGACTTTCCGTAGTCTCTTGACCTTCTCAAAATCCCTGCCTGCGATTTGTACCGTGCCCCGATCGGCCAACATATCCAGCACATCCCAAAGTGTGGCTCTCTTCCAGCCTACATTAAATACTGCATCAGGCTTTGTCGGAGAGAACGCTATGTCTATTCCGCTAATGCGCGCCAACGCAGCCACCAATTGAGGATACGTAGCATCCTGCATCTCAAGCGTGGTTTTCATCCCAAACATCTCATAAGAACCTGAACATTCAGCAAAGCAGTCACCCTCGCCCGCGCAGTGCGCTATACACCCTCCTTGGCACGATGTGCTAACCACACAACTGTTGTCTGGACCAACGCAAGAACAGTCCTCTGCGGTTAAAGCAGGGGCCGAGTTGGTAACAGTTGAACCGAGAAATAAGATCAAGACTGCTATGAAACCCGCTACCAATACGTTTTTCATTGAGTCTCTATCTCCTACAGCGATGAGTAGAACCACGTATCTAAGAGAAAGGCCTTTCATTTCAAAAACCAAGGCCGCCGTTCCCCCCACGCGTCACCCCTTACGCAGAACGGCGGCCTCGCGGGCACCGGTCCCTCAAACATCGCCCGGGCAAGAAGGACGTGCCTCAAAAGTCAATTGTCCTCACTCCAAAAAGGTCTCGCTAAGTGTCCGCTTCGCTCTAAAGGCCGTCGCGCAATCCCTTCGCCCTACGTTCCTCAATCAGTCTGTTTACCGTAGCCGCCACTTCATCGACCGCATCTGGCTTGCGCAAGAAAGCCTTAACCCCCGCGCGCCAAGCTTCCTTTTCAATATCGTCCCCGGAAAGCATGATGATCGGCGTGCTATGTCGGTGGGCCATGCTTCGCACGCGCAGGACTAACTCCAACCCGCTGAGTCCAGGGAGATCGTTGTCAACAATTATTGCGTCGTAAGGAGCGTCGCTCTTTAGCACCTCTAGCGCAGTAGCGCCGCTGAGACAAGAATCTACGTGCATTCCTTCGGCTCCCAATGCGTCTTGGATTAACCGCCCCACGGCCTTATTGTCTTCAACGTGCAGGATTGAGATTTCTGATGTAGCCGGCTTTGGCGTAGTCTCCAAAGCCTTCTTTTTGATTTTCCGAGCCGCAGAGAAGAGATGGCGTCTTCGCTTCCGAACTTTGGATCTTGTCTTGAGTAACTCCTTGTGTCGCGTGTTTATTAAGTTGATGAGACTCTGATGATGATTGAAGCCAAGCAATCGAGCGGCCCTGGTTACTGAGCCTCCGGCATCTCTAAGGGCGCGTTCAATCACTACCCTTTCGCCATTACGTACATGTTCTTTGAAGGAGAAGCCTTCCCAAGTATGATCTTCTTCGAATCCCTGATCTTCTTCCTCCAATATACCCACCGCATCGAGCAGTTTCTCAGCACATGTAATCAAGCGTTTACATGTCGATGGGTCTTGCGAATTCTTCAAAAGCTCGATCGCTGAATGATAAGTCAAGGCCAGTTCTTTCGCCGGGAGCTTGTCTCCGACCTCTTCAATAATGCTCAGCTTTGCGCGACCAGCGCCTTCCAGATCACCAACCGTTTCCGCGACTTCGATTGCGCGTTCCAACGATGCCTTCGCACGAACGTGTTTACCCAACCGCGCGAACGCAACACCCTGAGTCGTGAGTCCTTCGGCAAGAAGCGCTTGTTGCCCACCTCTCTCCAAGACTCTCACGGCGTGTCGTGCTATCCGCTCGGCTTCTGCAGCATGACCTTGGGCCAGCAACGTCCGCGCCCGAGTATCGTCAACTTGGGCCGCCGTTGCCGCATCCTTCAGCTTAAGAAAGAGGTGACGCGCGACGTTGAGATGTTCGTGTGCTTGGCCGAATCGTCGGACCTTAAAGAAGAGAAAACCTAAATTCAATTCCACCCGAGCGAGGGCAAGTTCGTTTCCGGCTTGCTCATAGTGGAAACTCGACGCAGCGTATTCGATCAAAGCGCGGTCTAGATAGTCTTCTCGGTTCTCTGGCGCAGATAATCGTCTAAGAACAAGGCCATATTCGAAGTGAAAACTGCCTTTGAGAGCGTGGTCCTCACTTCGCTCTACCAACGGAGCGGCCTTTTTGTAGAACTGCAAGGCGTCGTTTAATCGACGCGTTCGTTCTTCGATAATTCCGGCGCGGATAAGAAGGATCGCTTCTAGGTCATCGTTCCCCTCGGGAAGAATATGTGATGCAGTCCGCAGTTGGACGCGAGCTTCATCAAATGAACCTTCGCGATAATAACAGAGTGCAAGATCACCCCGCGCCTCCGATACTCGTTCGACCCTTCCCAGTCTTTCAAAGATGTCGATGCTTCGGGTAAGGAAGTTCTTCGCAGTCTCTTGTCCGCCGGCGGTTTGATCGGTACTTCCGAGCCACCCGGCAATGGCTCCGATTCGAAGTAGTACGTCCGCCTTCTGTCCATCATCAAGACCGCCAAGTTTTGGTGACTCGTTCCGATCAGGCCAAAATTCACTGAGCGCTTCATACGCCGCTTCGTACTTGCCAACCTTTTCAAGCTGTTTCGCCAATCGGCAGGATAGGGTCGCTCGCTCTGCCAGAGGAAGATCGCGACTTTGCGTCTTAAGGGCGGTTAACTGGGCCTCCAAGTTCATGTGAGGTATGCCTTTCTATATGAGTGCTAAACTCTCTACGCCACGAAGCATGGATTGCCTCTTGATTGTCTGATTGCCAATCAGCGGTTCTGAGCCACGTTTCGTCTTGTTCGTTTAAAGAAACTCGCAAAACCGATCACTAACCTAAGGAGAAAACATGAAGAACCTAAAACGACTAGGTGTCTCCGTCACCTTACTCTGTGTTCTATCGTTGACGGCACTCGCGGGCGACACAAATTCACCACCCTGTGCGCCTGGTGAAACAAATTCGCCTCCGTGTGCGATGGCCCAAATAACACCGGACGACCCTGAATCGGCTGAAACAGTTGCTCCGGCGTCTACATCGGGATCGCCCTACTCCGTAAGCGAAGTGGCCGTCGATCTCTTGCAAAGCGTGCTGTCGATCTTCTAACAGCCGCTTGACTCTCGCCTAAATTCTCGGTTGCCAATGACATCTCTCACTGGCAACACGTTATCAGTGTGCTTGCTTTTGGAGAGTCCGAGATTTAGCCTGAGCTCCACGAAGGTGACTCTCTGCGCCTCGCAGCATAAACTCCACTTTATTTGCTACGCAACTCCATCGGTTTTCTGTTTACATAATCTACTGAAAAGCGGACTATTAGAGCATATTGCAAATGATATCGCTAGCGAGTTAATGTTCGAAAACAGCATGTCGCAGCCGTTGTGAGATGATCCGCCTCGTTGCTGGAATTGCTCAACCAATGCGATTCCTGAGAACCACTTTTCCCTACTCGTTGACTCATGCGGAGTTACTTAAGCCGGTATTCGAATAACGTCGCACTCTGGTATCCTATGCGCGCTTTAACTTCGACCAACGCCTTCCGCAGCTTATGAATAAGGCGGCACGACATCACTGGTGATGCGCGTCGCTACGGAGCAAGCAACACTACAACTCCGGGCGCAGCCACTTCCTTATATCACACTAGGAACAATCGTTTCTAGACTTAACCGCCCTCACACAGTGAACCAGCCATCAGGAGGCAACTTCTGATGGGCAAAGAGCGACCCAAACGGCTGGGCGAAAAGCTGGCTGTCATTCGAAAACAGCTCGAACTATCTCAGAATGAAATGGTTCGACGTTTAGGATTGAGTGGCAAACTCACGCGAGAAGAGGTTTCAGCGTATGAACGCGGAGTACGAGAACCCTCCCTCCCGACCTTGGCGAAATATGCCACGGTTGCCGGCGTCTGGATAGACGTACTGGTGGATGACGAACTGGACCTACCACAGAAGATTCCAAGTGCGTCGAAGAGCCCAGGGGTAAGGCGTCGATCTGCATCGCGAACTAAGAGACGCTAGAAGTCTATCCCGGAAGTAGATTTAACTGCGCAATTGAGAGCTTGCTGTGCCCTTTTCTGAATTCTTACAACCACGTCCTCCGGTGGACTCAGTGTGCCGTCTCCTGTTTCTAAACAAAGCTGTAAATCCACTAGAGGCAAGCCAAAGAAATCAAACACGCGCTCACTCAGTTCATCTTTGCTCAGGCTAAAGGCAAGTTTCGGATAAAGATCTGTCGCCCCGAAAACACAAAAATCAACTAGGCCTGTCTGCCGAAAGTCTCTCTCCCGATATTCTGTCAATCTGATCTTGCTGGTAAAAATGCTTTGCAAAGCAACATTCGGGAGAACTACGTACTTGTCAGTAGGAAAGGCCCGTTTCAATAACTCGAAGAATGTTCTCATTTCGCTTCCGCATAAGATGCTGCGCTTGCCTTGAATAGTTTGTGATGTTCCATTCAAGTCTACGTATTGGCGATTCAGCCGCGAAACCGCTTGGCTGAGGTGTTTCTGTTTCAAAGCCGTAAACTGATCTCGATAAACTCTCAACCTCTCGAGCGGTATGCCAGCCTTTGTGAATAGCAAGTTCTTAAATTGATCGTTTTCCTGCCGGTCAATCTCATCATGTGATTCTCCGTCAATTTCAAAAGCGACGAAAGGCAGATAATCGGTTGTTCTTATGACACACAAATCGACAGATGAGTTGTAAAAGAAGTTGTGTGCGGACTTCCATTCAGTCTTCCCAGGCAGCAGTTCGTTCGCAATGTCAGGATACTCCGAGTCAATAATGACTTGTAACGCAACGTTGGGATAGACAATGTAATCTGGTTCTTGGAAGTAGTGAGTTCTCAGCCAAGAGTAATGAATTCTTTCGTTACGCGAGATCTTGTCAGCTTTCAACAACGAGGTTAATTTGCTCATGACAATGGCGCCCCCTCGGGCCTTGCTTCGTAGTGTAGTGTCACATAGAATGCGCGCCTCAGCCGGCTTCGTTCCCGTATTAGGGGGGTTAATTTTCGTGGAAGGCAAACCACCCAATGTTCGCGCGACGTCACCACTGACGGTCGTACCGAAAGACCCAGGTCTACGCGAAACAAAATGGACAGAGCCAAAGATGATCGCGGAAGTTGCGTTTACCGAATGGACTTCTGACGGGTCGATCAGGCACCCATCCTTTCAAGGTTTGCGCGAGGACAAGAATCCAAAAGAGGTCGTACGCGAAGAGCCAACATCCAGATCTGGAAAACCTAAAACAAAACCGAAGCGATCACGCTGACAGCAGAGTTCTCAAGCGTTCCTTTAGGACTGCCTCTTTCGGCGATCTGACTCCGCGTTGCAACCACTCTCGAACTTTGGTCACTGGCAGCGTGTGCGTGACGGAGCTCCGCACCTCAACTTCCAATTGAGTCAACCCGCCGGGCTCAAGCTCATGCTTGCGAAACGCGCACAACCCTAAGACTGACGCCTCGTACAAACCTTCAGCCTCCACTTCGACTGAATGGCGAATGCCGTCCAAGTCCACAAATGACACCATGCAGGCCGCCATGAAGCGGAGAATAGCATTTTCGGAAATGTTCGCCAATGGGACTACATGCCACTTGTGGCCACGCGATAGGACTTGGACGAGTAAAAAAGAGGAAGCCTAAACAAATGTCCGAAAAAAGTAGTTGCTGGAATTCGAGTCTCTAGTGTGTGGAAGGTGTTACTACATTTGAAAGGATCTTAAGCATCGAATATGCGGCGTGGTCAGCAACGCTTTTCTCTCGGAAGACTGCTTCTTTATCATAGAGTTGAGGCAGCAGCTTTTCGACGAAGGACCCTTCCGAAGCTTTAGTTGACGAAGAAAGTAGAACCCCTGCCCAAAGCTTTGACGGATGCGAAGACTTCAACAGATTGTCGCAAAGTGCAAGAGTCTCGTGGTCTGCACCTTCCAACCTTGCGATGGACGACGCTGCAAAGTCAATAATCTCAGGCACGTCGCTTTCGAGGCATTCTGTTAAGAAGCGAACATGAGCAACCTTCGTAAATCGGTACTCGGATAAGGAATTGATTGCTCTAATTGTTAAGCTCATGTCTTGGAGTCTTGCCGTTAGTTGGGCGGATTCTTTCTCGTGCGGATTCGAATCGGAGGTCCTAGTGAAGGAGTCTCGAGTCTGGGTGACAAAATCGATCAATATTTGCGCGCAACAGTTTTCAATCTGCCTAAAGTGAAGTACTAACATAACGCAAAGGCGTCTTCCAGGTGCGTCGACTGAATTAAAAACCCTTTGAATATCTTCTTGGCACTGTCTGGCGATTTGAGGTTCGACCCAGCCGTGAACACTTCGATAGATTTCTTCAGCTCGTGCGTAGTCTCCATCTGAAATCTGAGCCAAACAGTCCTTTATTTTGTCGAGGCTTTCTTCTGAGCGATCGCTCTGCAGTTCCTGGAAATGAAAGCGATTTTTCAGGATCAATCTCGCTACGTTCAATTGTTTCCAGTCGTCAGACTGCTGATTTTTTCCATCAACCACGGCGTGTGGTGCGAGCGAGACCAGCTTGCCAAAGATTATTCTCCAATCTGGCTGCGCGATTGCGGTGGTCCCAAGTTGTTGGGTTGTGATCGGTTCACTAAGTGATATTTCATCCGGCTTGTTAAGAGAATCCGGCGATCGGAACATCATAGATAGGACCGGCGTAGTCGGAAGTGTTCTATGTTTCGAAATAGCCTTTACCATTCTCAAATCATAATCGACAACCTCTGGTACGGATTCATATTCAGCTACAAACTGGTCAAAGAGTTCAGGGCTCAGCTCAACGTTCCGCTTCACCTTCAAGAGCATTTCAAGGCCCTTGGCCTGTTGGGGAGTAGTCCTCAAGAGATAATCAACCATATGGCGCAGAAGCATGTTGTTCGTGTCACATTCTAGAGGGAACAAAGTCAATTGCTTGATTTCGCTGCAGGAATAAATGAACGCGATTTCAGTAAAGATCTTCATATACAGATCGTCGGTTTTCTCTTGTTTGACTTCGCTGAGACAGGCTGCCGCGAGTAACAACTTTTCTACTGACTTGTCGTTGAAGGAGTCAATGTAAATATCTTCAATCAAGCTGCGAGGAGACTCCATCTGGGCTACATAGAGGAGGATGGCCTCACGCCACCAAGAGTCCGCAAAGTGTTCCGAAAGCATTTCCTTTGCATTCGATCTGGGATTGGAGAGGAGGGACCGGGCAGTCAAATACTCTTGGAAGGATAGATGAGAAAAGGCCATAACCTTTTCACCTGCTTCCGTCAGACCTCTATTAATAAGAAGCCCACTCCTTTCTTCTAAGTCATCGATGATCTGGGCCGGTAGGATATAATCGGACCCTTTGAATAGTTTTTCGACTTGCGAGGAAACAATGGTCTCCAATTCGGACCGACTTACTTCAGGAAGCCGTTCATTATGCATATGCGATGCAATTGACATGAGGGCATGAATCTTTTGTTCGAGTAATATCGGACTGGCGAGGTTGAGCTTCAATCCCCGAGATAAATCCCAGCGATCCGCTAGAAGTTCAACGCAATCGCGATACAGCAATGGTCTACTCTGAGGTAGCTCGATCTTCACTGAGTGGAGTAGAGCGATTAGAGACACTAGAATCGGACTCGTCGCCAGGCTAGTTAACCCTGGATTAAGTTTTATCGTGTTAACCAGATTTCTGGCTCGCTTTGCGTGAACTTCGCGCTGGATCGCTAACTCGCTGTCAGGAAATCCCGAAGTGTCACACTTGATTCTGTACCAGCTTTCAACAAAGCCCTCGACTTGCTTGAAAGTTAATGCCTTAACAATCGCTGTTTCGAACGTATTGTGAAGCTGAGTGGTGTACCCTACGATTCGGCTGCTCGCGACCCAGGTGTTACGCTCATTTGTGGCATTTGACAGAGAGCTTATCGTCTCTGCGACTTGTTTGCGGAGTCCCGTAGTTGGAACTTCATCTAAACCGTCGAGCAGAATAATGCATTTGCCATTCTCCAAAAGCCGCTGGAAGTAACCGTGAGGATAGATTGCTGAGAGGGATTCTGGCAGTGCTCTTTCTGCGGCCGCTAGAAGGTTGTGGTCACTCTCGGTCAATCGATTGAGGTATATAAGAATCGGAATACGATTTCCGGTAGCTTGGAAGCGAGAAGTCAACAGCCGCCGCTCCGTGTAGAAAAAGAAAGGCATCTTCGCAATTCGTGCGTAGGTTAGACAGAAGTATCTTAGCTGAGTTGTCTTGCCAGAGCCTGGGTCGCCTAAGATAACTGTCTTCGCTCCTGGCTTAACTAGCTCGGATATTGCCAGCTCCACCGGTGCCTCATTCGAACGTTTCAAATGGAGTTGAATGAAAGCGCTTTCTAGTTCAGGTTGCTTTGGCAAATGCTCTGGGGTTAGGAGTCGTGAGGGAACATTAACGAGGTATTTGTTTTGGTTTATGAGCCAAGCCAAGTACTTCTTTTCAAACTTGTAATCCTTTCGGTTCCCAGTAAAAACTGCTAGAAGGTATGAACCACAATTTCGCAGAAGGGAAAGCAGGGCCGGAAGTGCTTTCGTGAATAGTAATGTTGCGACCGCGCCGATGATGGCGACGGTTATTTCTTTTTTATATTGACTCAGAAAGTTAAGGAGATCGGATTTCATGTAATTCTCGATCAAGCCGTTCCGAAGGACGTTCTGTTTTATGCATTCGTTCCAATGCGTCAAGAAAGGCTTCTTGGTTAACAACCTTCATCGATTTTTCGGCTGATAAGGTAGCGGCCAGGTTGCAGGTTTCTGCAATGAAGGCGGCTGTGCAATTTGGATGTATTTCGAGAAAACTCCTGGCTATTATTGAAATGTCTACATCTTCGGCAAGGGGAACTTTGCGAGTAAATACCTTAATTATCTTCTCAGTTTCCCTTAGTGTGGGGTAGGGAATCTCGACCACGGTCATACGTCCCGGTCGAATTAGTGCTTCGTCAATGAGATCGGGTCGGTTTGTGGCGGCAACCAAAAACACCCCGTCATTAGGATTCTGCTGGTCAAGAAACGAAATCAGAGCCATTGTCATAGATTCCAGATTCTGAGTTTGTACGTCGGGCCAAATTGATCGGCTCCGCGCGACGGTATCAATGTTGTCGATGAAAAGAATTGATGGAGCATTTTTTGGGCCGCAATCGAGGAAGTCATGCAGTTCCGAAAGACTTGACGGAGGTTCTGATAACCGGAAAAGTGGCACGTTTGCTTCACCAGCTAGAGCAGATACCGCTAACGTCTTGCCAATGCCTGAGGGGCCAACGAGAAGAATACCTCGTTCCGGATTGCCACCAAGCCTCTGGTATTTCTGCGGCTCTTTTGAAAACTCTAAGAATCGTTGCAGAGAGCCTAGGGCTTGTTCCGGAAAAGCAATATCTTTGAACGTAACTCTTTTCTGCTGGTTGGTGAGCAAGTATCGATTTGCCCGGTCATTAGATTTGCGTCGCGTGAGCCGATGAAGTTGCTCTACGACGTAACGCACGGCGTTTGGGCGGAACAATTGATCCAGAAAGCGATTAGGCCTACTTCGGGCCAACAAGCCCATGAGTTGACCTTCGATATTACGCATTAATATGTATCCCATCGCTACGATTAGAGGCATCCAAAGAGACCATCGCCATTTTCCCGTTGGACTCGCAGAGCGCAAGAAGAACACGTAAACGACAAGTGAGATCGTCGCCAAAAGACTAAGCTCCACTAAGCTGGCGAGATTCTGCAACCAGAGTCCTTTCAAGTTGCGCCGAAACTGTGACAACCTTTGAAACTCTTCGAACTCTCTTTGTTGCTTTTCATATTTCTCTCTTTCTTTGTCGTACCTCTCCCTTTCTTCGGATGATATTATCGGGGGAGGTATCGGTTTCAGCGGACGAGGTGTTGTTTTCGGTGATCCTCGGAGCGAGGCTTGCTCAGATCCGCCGGCCACCGGAGGAAGTATCGGTTTCAGCGGACGATGTATTGGGTCTGGTGACTCTGGGTCGCTCATAACATGCCATAATTGGACTAACTCTACTCAAGTCAGAGCACAAAGTACGCAATCGCTTAGTTTTGCAGACTCAAACCACTCACCATTCATGATTCCCTCGCGTACAGGCTAAAAGAATGGCGGCAAGAATTCCAGGTTCGGAGGACCTGTAGGGTAATGCAGCGAAATGCTAAGTCACTTTAGGCTGTGTTTCAAGTTTCGGATCGACGGCTCCTCGATCCTCGACATACGATCATATCGTTCGCTCAAATATTGTTCGCGCAAGCGGCCTGACGATCACTAATCCATTCAGTCGAAGTCGAATGGAGGATGCCGTCCGAGTCCACGAATGACACGATACAGGCCGCAATAAGGCGGAGAATAGCATTTTCGGAAATTTTCGCCAATCGGACGCTGTCTCATCAACGCAACACTACTAGATGGTGGGTTGGCGTCGGTTATCTTCAACTGGCACCGGTAACCGGCACGGAAGAATGAAGACTTCGGCCTTCGTACACACGCCTTGAAACACGCATGTTCGACAACAGAGGAACTCATCCAGGGGCCATATTTCGCAGAAAGCGGCGCCATCGCGGCCGCTTCTTCCCGTGTCTTTGCGAATACTGTCATCGACCTCCTCGGCCTTCGCAGCGGCCACTAAGCGATGACTGCAATGATGAAGTCCACGCGATGTGAAAAATGAGCGAGGCATCACGCTAGGGATGTCTATAGCTGAGCTGACTTCACAACCATCCTCTCTGCTCCGCGCCCAATCGTGGTAGGGGCAGTCTGAAACAGTTGGTTCGTTCAGCAGGTAGTGCGTGTTGGAGCCGACAGCTATGAGCAGTTCGTGTGATGGATGTTCTCCCTCTTCGTGAACTATTTCAGTGACACCGGGCAGGCTCTTGAACGACGCTTCATCTGCATAATGATCCTCTAAGCTTGTGGGTACGTGTGCTGATCGCAGAGCAGCATTAACGTCTTGCAGAAGTTGTGAAGCAATTCCCTCTACCCTACTTAAGTGTTCTGGCAATTTCCCCTCGGAATGCGGAATGTTCTCTGTTCTCTGGCTCTTGACGTGAAGCCAAGCTCCGACGCGAGACCTGACAAACATGATTGGTGATACTTGGATGACCGGGGATACGTCATAGATACCCTTTTGCTCAATGTACTTCACGTGAAGTCCGTGCATTAGTTGATCCACCAAGTCCGAACTGAGATGGAAGGGTAACTGTGACGCCAAAAGCGGTGGAACTCTATCTAGTAAATGCTCGTGTTCAAGCAACCGAAAAACTTCTTCAAAGCGTTCCTCAATTTCAGGAGGCTTAGTGTCATCATCCGCGTCCTTAAACACCAGAACATTATCTGGGGAACAGCTACCGCCCGCGATGAAGCTATCTTCCGGGTCAACAAACAGAACAAGCCAACGCCCGTTCGTAATTACTACTCGACGTGGAACGTGACCCGATCCTGTGTGAACTGATCGAACATAATCCTTGAGCGTATCCAACCACTCATTCCAATCGGTACCAAGATTAGCGGGGTCTGCATCAGGATTAGCGGGGTCTGCATCAGCAAGCCTGCTGCAAATAGTTGCAGACGTACTGACTTTGGTGCGAGTTGCGCGTGAGCTTGGTCGCGGGAAGTGGCTGCTGGGACGTTTGGTTTCAACCACCAGCAGAGGTTTCCTTGTTTCGCGGTCCGCGCCGAGGTAGTCAAGAAACCGGGTTGACCGCCGAGTCAATGAAGCAATCGGTGCTTCCGGTATCAGATCGGGTAGGCCCTCGTCCGGAGTTATTTCCAATCGCCAATTCAGCGCGTTGAGAAATCCGTTGATGAAGTATTGTCTCAGGTGATGTTCGAGACTTTCATCGACCTCAGATTGGATCTTGCCGGAGGGATTATTGGAGTACTCCGCACGCGCCTCAGCAATTACGCCTCGATAACGATCTTCATAGTTCGCTCTTGTTCTCCGCAGCCGACTCAGGAATTCAGTGGCATTGCGAACACGGCTCACCGGTAAATCTCCTCCAGCTGATAGGTGAGTTCAAATGCCTGGGGCCAACCTGCGGCGACAAAGGTGTCGAGGATTTCGATCAAAGCTTGGCGGCATTCGGGGCGTTCGCGGAGTAGATATCGGTAGGTGGCGAGAAAGCGCTTTACGACTCCGACAATTACTTCGACCGCGAGCGATTCATATTGGTAGCCGCCTCGTTGCGCTGCCTGTACAACTCGCCCAATCGTCAAAAACACTTCGGCTGGGTCGTATTCGAGCAAATACTCGAGTGTCTTGACTAGATTGTGGGCAACTTTCGCGGCGCCGATTTCCGCAAGGTCGTTTAGTAGCGGCAAAGCCTCACGCAGAAATCGGCTCCTCTCAGCGTCTCCCAGAGGAGGTTTTGACGTTTCCCTTTGACCCATTTCCTTGTCAAAAGCCCCCGAGGCAAAAAACAACTCTTGGGCGATTGAATCTGCTAAGTGAAACAGTTTCTTTGCTTGCTCAAGGTCTTCCTCTGACCAAGTTGTTGCGTCCTCACCGTTCGTTGATCGCAGTGCACCTAGTCGTTCAGTAGTAGCGTTTAGGATCGCTCCCATGAGCTCGAAGGATCGTCCGCGAATCGCATCTTCGTCAGCGTTGGGGACGTCAACGTAGCCGACCGTTAGGGGCCCACGCAGCTCGAAGGTGATCTTGTGTGCCTCATTCGCGTAAACCAATGGAGCATTCGCGATTCTGAACACCATCGTTCGAGCCTGTGGATGATCACGCCAAACGTAAAGGCCACAGAAAAGGCGAGTACACATTGATCGAATTTTGGTCGCACCGCTACCTTCTCTGATGCGCTCAAAAATGACCCGCGTTAGTTCAACAATGCGGTCGGCGTAAGGCCCCGCGAAGACGCTCAGTGGAACGTGCAGTAAGGCTTCCAGCACTCCCCGACTCTGCTCTTCATGAGACATACGTTCGATCATTTGCCACATGAGGTCTGGCGCGGTGTCATAGATATAGTTGAGGCGCGAGGCAACTTGAAACCTAACAGCCGGCACTTCATCACGACTGAGCTGCTCAATTCTGCGTAGTAGTTCCGAATCAGCCATGGCTGGTTCGCGTGCCAGCCACATCAGCCCGCCGGTTGCGTCAACTCTGGGGGATGGAATACCCCAACTTGGATTCTCGTCGAAGTAACGATCATTCTCCGGATGGTATTCGGGACTCCGGTTCGTAGAACCGACCAAAAGTATTTGCCGTGTGAAACGCTTTATATCGTCAGAGCACTTGACGAGTTCGTCGGAGCCTGCAATCTTTTCACATGCTTCAATTAGGTAGGCGTCCCCATTCTCCTTTTGCTTGACGTGTACGCCATCTTCGTCCGCCCGCGCTAACGCGTCATAGAGCGTTTGCATATTCGGCATGAGATCGGCGATGACGCTCGCCTTAGGTTTTGCGTTCTGGTAATTGGCAGCAAATAACTGGACGGGTCGAATAAGTTCTTGAATTCGACGGTTCGCCTCGGCTTCGACCGGAACGCCTTGCCTGGCCAGTAGGTCCTCGTCAGTAACTTGTCCTCCCCACACACCTCCCAAGGGGCCTCTGCGTTCATTCTCTGGACCGCCGCCTCGGCTCCGTAGTTCCTCAAAAGCATTCATAGCTTCTGTCGTCACCAAAGCTTCAGGAGGCAAGCACCACAGAAGTCTGTCTCGTCTCAGCTGCAAACCTTCCAATTCTGAGTCGTCACTCGCGGTTGTGGGAATCGATAGTATTGCCCGTTCGACAAGTTGCCGTTCGGATGTTTCTAGCAACGGGAATACTTTGTTGAGGAAATCGCCAACTGGTCGGGTAGTGTCAAAGCCGGTAAGAATCGGCACCGCGTACGCGAGGGAGCGTATCTCCAGACCCAGAGAAGTTGGCTCTCCAGCGCCCAGGTCAAGCAATCGTTTCCAGAACACCGCGTAGCGGTTCCTCTGCACAATCAAATCGAGAATCGCGATGCGTTCGGCAGACTTTGACTCGTCTGAGCTGAGGTCGCGCAGGTAACTCTCGAAGGTGTCAAGCATCCTTAGAGGATCGTCATCGCGATAGGCGGAACCCGAGTCCCAAATGTCGCTGAAGTCTGTAGTGGTCTGCGCTTCTTGCCCGTTGAAATCGAATGTTTCAGACGTCCAGCTCAAGGGGCGATCGTCGCGTTGCCGATTGGTAACGTACGTGTCAATAGCAGCGATAAGTGCCCGAGTTGCCGGAATCGGAGCCCTGTCCAGGAATTTCCGATAATGCGCCGCAAGCAGCCAACGCGCCTCTTTGAAATCCTGAGATCGCGTAGAGCGCAGCGCAAGAATTCTGCTGCCTCCGACGTCAGTCTCTTCAACACTCTCTTCCTCGTGAGTAAACGCAGCTACGTAGATCTCTTCAACCAGCTGCGCGTCATACTCAACTAGGCTTTCCACTTCGCGCCCCAGCCACGGCAACTCTATGTGTGCGTAACTCGCCAGGTGAGCTGGATCAAGAGAGCGTCGCAGAATTGTTCCAGATTCCGAAGCGTCGCTGTCGAACGTACGACACACAGCCTGAATTGCATGAACAATCAGATATTGGTCGGGTGGTCCGGGTTTTGCCCACGCATAGTCGAGCAAACGCCTTGCAACACGTCCGAGCGCCGCCTTTTGATTATCAGTCAACTCTGCGGCTAAATCGGAAAGCCGCATCAAGAGCGGTCGGATTGTGTAAGCCGTCTCCTCAATTCGACTGGATGCCTCATCCAAGAGATCGCACCACGGCCGGGCGGTCGGTCCAACCAATAACCATTTCGCGCCGGACTGAGTGGTCTGCACGGCGCCGGTCACGTGCCGAAGAGCCTCTTTGGCGACATTCCTGACGGACGCCTCAGGATGTTGGAGACGCTCAATAAGAGGTCGCAAGTCTGCTACGGTCCTAATTAGATCCGCGGCTGCGGTAGGGCCGATTAGCTTACCGATTTCAGGAATACCTTGCGTACGCACCAGGAGCAACACGAGTTCCCAGAACGAACTTCTGGAGGGATCGCTTTCCCATACATAACGAAAATGAAGCATCAGGCTGGGACGAATAGCTACAGTCAGTTCTGTTTCTGCGCTGAACCGTTCGACCAGGGCCTCGGACGTCCCTCGCAGCAGAAGGCGCGCAACTGCGTAGTCGAAGAATATGTGGTGCCCAAACGTAATGACATAGCGGTTTGGTTGAGCTTCAGCAGAAGGCCGCCACTCCGCGAGAACATGGGAACTCAGGAGATCTCTTAGTGCGTCGGTCGCACTCGCTCGATCGGTGAGCAAGGACCGATCAATCCGAAGCGATCGAGCCGCTACCATAGCCTCGACCGCGTGCCGGAGGACAAGTTCACGTGTATCACCCTGAGTCTGCGATCTTGAGATGAGGACGCGTTCCTCCCAATATCTCTCGAGAAGGCCCATCTGCGTTTTAATTGGAGTAAGAGCCCCCAGTTCAGCGCCGGAACCCAAGAGGTCTCCGACAAGTCTTAAGTTGAACGGATTACTAAGGAGGCTCAAAAGATCGTCAAGGCCTTCTTCAAGAATGGATCTAAACAGATTGAGCAACTCGATTGATTGGGTTCCGGCTTCAATAAGTTCGTTAGCGTTGAGTACCCGTATGTCTAGATGGCGAGTGTTCCAGAAGCTGGGATCCTTGTACTCATCACTTACGGGCCGGCCTTCAAAGAGTTCTTTCAGCCGGAGATCATATTGAAGGTCAAATTTGCGAATCGACGCGACCACGCGCCATCTTTGCTCGTGGCGTAACGTCTCTGAGAGGAGGGTGCGGAGTGTTTGTGCTGATTGGTCATTTCTGGCAGCGTCTAGTGCGTCAATGACCAAGAATGCCGGCGCTTCGCCGGGCCAATTCTGTAGAACTTGGTTCAGCTCGTGGCTGAGCCCCAACTCGTCGCGAAGTCCGACTAGACCTCTTGCCTCTACGCGATCAACGGCAAAAAAGACCACGTCTCTATTGTCGTCGTGTAGACTTTTTACCAGATCATGAATGGCGCCCGACTTACCGGCTCCTGGTTCGCCAACGACCAGGAGCGAATTTGACTCGACCGCCCTCCGCAGTATCTGGGTTGATTCTCGTTGAATCTTGATGTTCTGATCGCCGACAGCTAAACACGAAAGCTCTTCAACGGAGCGCAGCGTCTCCGCCGAGTATCGACGCAGGCGCTCGATGTCGTCGCGGTAGCTGGGCGGTACGTTCAGTTCGAGCTGGTGCGAAGCAAGCACCTGCTGCAGTTGTTCGCGATTCGCGCCTCCACGAGATACTGCAAGTTGCGAACATGCTTCAATCAAGGTGGACCACGCGACATCAGTCTGCGACACGTCCCTTAATACCGACTGACGTAGTAACTGTTTCGCCTCGCGTTCCGCGACACCGTTATCCTCTAAGTCAAGGACGAGGACCTTTAACAGACGTAACACTTGTCTAACGTCATCGTCGGGAGGCGCGGCGCGGCGGGAGTCTTGCCACGAACTTTGCAGGCCAGCTAAAAGGGTTTCGAGAACCCTTCGTTCCTCGGCGGTGGTTGCGCATCGATCGATCGGTTGATCGGGTTCCAGAGAACTGGCTCGACGTAAAACCGCCGGTAATATTTCTCTAATCGTGGCAGGACTTCTGCTGGAGGTAACTAGAACTATTCGGTCCCGTTCGATCTCCACTGGCCGCTCCCAAGCTCGGGGCCCGGCATTGCCATCTCGATAAGCCAGAAACTGTCGAACAAACTGGTTCACAGTCCCTTGGAATCTCGATTCGATAGCAGATTCGAGGTTAAGCGACCGTTTCACCTGAATGAAAAAGTGACCGCCGTCAGAAGTGCCCACCATGAGGTCGTCAACCGGCTGTTCCGTTTCGCACCGAAGAAACTCAAGTGTGGTAGCCGTGCGCAGGCCCTCAAGTGGTTCAGCCCCCACTTCCGCGAGAACACGAGCCGCAAACCACGCCGCCACGCGGTTTTGATAATTGATTCCTGCCTGAGTGGCCGTGCCGCCTGCGTTTTGAGAGTTCATTAGATGGTTATCGAAGTAATAATCCGCAAACCAGGAGCTGCCCTTGACTTCAACTTCTTATTATCACATGAACTGCTGCGAGAAGTGTTTTTCTAGGCTTGTGTAATGCGTCACTCTGAGATCCCCGCTATAAACGACAATCGCTAAACTGTAATGGACCCCCCTTCATCGTCTGTGTTGAGTCCGCAGGTGCTTAAGTACAGCGATTCGACAGTAAAGCTGCCAATGGCCGATAACCTGCTCCAAATACGTGACGGCGAGAGTTGTCAGATACAAACTCCTTGTCCGACGAAAGAATTCTGCCATCGTCCAGGTAACCGTCATTTCCTTCTTCTTGCTCGGCGAATAATCGACGAACGTAACGGTGCCTTTGGACCGCGATGAGGACACACCCCCGTGCATCATTGCGTTGCGAACGTGTCTATTAACAACATCCCTTAAGAAATGAAGAAGCGGATTCTTCCGAGAGTCTACGGCCTGGAGCAATTGGTTGTAGCCGCTGCCGCGCAACTCAGCATAGGCTTTGGTTTTTCTGTGCGTTACGAAGTTGAGCCCAACCAAGAGCCTCAGCCTAGTTTCAAAAGCTGCTGCAAGGTCGCGATAAAGGTCGGTGAGGCGAGTGACGTTCTGCGGAGTCAGCCGCCTTAAGTCAATATTTCGATAGTTCTTGAGTCGAGCATCAATTGCGTTCGCGAAGCGGAGGTATTCCTTTAAATGTTTCTTACCGAATTCATCGATTAACTTCTGGGATTCCTCCAGACCATTTGGCGAGGTCAAGGCGGCATGAACCAAGCGATCGATTCCTTCACGGGCAATACGGAATTGCTTTTGCCGCTTCAAAGGATAAGGCGATCTCAAAAGCGAGGATGACTTTCGCACGAAACAGTCGATGGCGTCTTCATTCGGTTTACGACGAATCCTCGCACGTTGTAAGTAGGTTCGGAGAAGTTTGTCCAAGACGAGGTAGGCTTCGTCGATTCGCGTTAGGTCTCCGCTGTTAGTCTCCAGCCTCTTCAAATGAGGTATTGAAACGTCCAATCCCCATGAGATGTCATCCATCATTTCTTGCTTGTGTCGTTTGGTTATGCGAGGAGCTGGTGTTTCAAACAGATCGCTCAATTCCGTAATGATCTGGGGAAGCACCTTCTCGAATTGCGCCTTGAAAATCTCTTTATCAAACGCGTCTAGAGTGTTGCTATCCTTTCTCTTTTTCATGATTCTTCTTTATAAGAACATCGTTTTAGAAAATCGGCAAAAGAGTCAACCCGTTCCTATTAAATGAAACAGGAACTCTCAAGTCCTAGTTCTTGGCTCCGCGCCTTAATTCAATAACGCCTCGCCTTCATTCCGCTGCGCTCCATTCCAGCCGAGAAGCTTTGATTTAGTTTCCCCCTTCTGCGCTCTCATTCTGCCACGGGAGCCCAACCGCCAACTCTCCGCAAAGCCTCCGAGTCCTCCACTCCGTTCCGGCAGTCCCTGTGTCGGTTGGGCGCCCACCCGTGTCCGAACGTCGCTACGAAGGGGGAAACCTGCATTTACCAGACCAAACCACGCAGCGAAAGGAGCACCAATCATGGACAGACACGCAACTCGATCAGTCGACATTCCCAAGTGGTCAGCCCTGTTAGTTGAAGCAGTCAATAAGCCAGGAATGATCATGGAAGCTTATTCGGCCTTCCATCATTACTCCATAGGAAATCAAATTCTCGCGCTCGTGCAATGCCAAATGCGCGGACTTGAACCCGGCCCGATCAATACCTTTCCCGGTTGGCAAGCATTAGGCCGCAGCGTAAAACGCGGCGAACGAGCCTTGATCCTTTGCATGCCGATCACTCGCAAGGCTCGCGATGAAGAAGCAGAGAGCAACGGCGACGACGCGAACGGCGAACGCACTTTCACGAGCTTTATGCATAAGGCGCGATGGTTCGTCATATCTCAAACCGTTGGCGACGAATTCACACCGCCACGCTTGCCAGAGTGGGAAGCCGAGCGAGCGCTTGCAGCCCTCGACATTGAGCGGATCGCATTTACCGACACGGACGGCAACTGTCAGGGATACGCACGGAAGCGACAGATCGCGATCAACCCAGTAGCCCAACTCCCGCACAAGACACTATTTCACGAGACGGCCCACGTAATTCTAGGCCACACCAGCGAAGCAGACTTTACCGACACCGAACGAACACCGAAGAACTTGCGCGAAGTAGAAGCGGAAGCCGTGGCCTTGTTGTGCTGTGAAGCCTTGAACCTCGAAGGCTCAGAGTTTTGCAGGGGCTACATACAGAACTGGTTATGCCCCGCCATTGGCTACGACGCCGACGCCATTCCCGAAAAGAGCGCACAGAAGATTTTCCGCGCGGCTGATCAAATCCTCAGAGCCGGACGATTGCAGCCTAGCGACGAAACTACAACGCAAGCCGAGCCTTAGACATTAATCGGACACGGCAGCGCGTGCGCGTCATGCGCTACCGCGTCCGATTAGGACGAGAAAGGAGACGATCAAATGAGCGACGACACTAACAAAGCATTCGACACGTACGATCGACAGATCGGCGCATTGAAGGGACTGCCTGACGTGATCGAGGTCAAACCTAGCACAGTGCGCGTCACGATTCCGCTGCTAGGTCTATCTCAGACATTTATCGTTCAGACCATCCGGCAACGCGACGTAGGCGATCACGTGTTTCTCGAAACTGTCTCGCGAGATGGCGCAGTCCGTATCGTGCTACCGCCGCAGGTAGCGGACGCGATCGCCCGACAACGCGACGCACTCACCGCAAAAAGCCGCAGCAAAGCAGCAAAGGCGCTGGCCCAAGAACGAAAGGAGCGCGGCGAGTTGCCCGCGTTTCTTACCCGTAAGAAAAGCGCGTGAACGAAGAAAAAAGCGAGCTAGGAGAGCGCGGTCACGCTCGCCTAGCCCAGGCACCAACCTTTAACCCGTACGGGAGAAAAATCGATGCGACGAAACCATAACACGAACCGCCAAACCAGCGTGACACGCTTCGCGTTAGGTCAAACCTTCATCACGCCCGGAGCAGAAGAAGCGCTTTTGATCGCCGGACAGACGGAGATTGAATTCCTGCGCCGTCATATGTCCAAGGATTGGGGCGAGCTATCTGACGAGGACGTGAGAGAGAACGAGCTTTCACTACAGAAAGGCTTCCGGCTCTTAAGCGCGTATCGCACGGCCAAGGGCCAGAAGCTTTGGATCATCACCGAAGCGGATCGCAGCGCCACGACGATCTTACTGCCTTCGGAATACTGAAACCGAAGCCATAGAAAAGAGCAGCGCGGGTGTCACTACCACCCGCGCCGCTTACACCGTGAACTGTCCATCTTCAAGGAGCAAAACACGATGCCAGAACAGAGTACAGGTGTTTGCGCGGCTAGAACAAACGCGCTTGTTTGCAATATCCACGAACTCATCACCGAGTTAGAAGAACGGATCGAGGACGGAGAGCCGTTCGACAATCCGAAGCTAACTCGAACCGCTGAAAGAGTATTTGGCGGCAGTAGAGCGCAAGGAAGATATACGCCGCGCGATGCATACGACGCCGTAGAAATTGCCGTCAACAACTACCTGTTAGAGAAACACTCCGCAGAGCTAATGCAGATGGACGTGACCGAAGCGCTTGCTTCTGTCTTGCGTCCGTTGATGCAACGACTACCGCGACAAACGGATCGCACCTTAGAACAGACCGAGCTACAGCAATTCTCGACACCGCCAACGTTAGCTTACCTCGCGGCCCGGCTACTTGATCCAAAGCCCGCCGACATAGTTCTAGAGCCATCAGCCGGAACGGGAAGCCTTGCGATCTGGCCTCGCGCTGTTGGCGCGAAGGTTATCTGCAATGAGACAAGTCTGCGGCGAAATTCATTGCTTCGCTGTGTCCTTAACTTCGACGCGCTTCCGCTTGATGCCGAATTTATTGACGACCTGTTACCCGCCGAGATTCAGCCAACCGCAGTTTTGATGAATCCGCCGTTTAGTTCCACCAGCGGCAGAGTCACGAAAACCAATTCAGCCTACGGAGCGCGACACGTATCCAGCGCCTTGCGACGAATGAAAGACGGCGGGCGCTTGGTTGCGATTGTCAGCGAAGCGATGAGCTTTCACCATCCGAGCTTTAGCGAATGGTGGCAACGGATCGCTTGTCTCTGCAATATCCGCGCAAACCTCACTCTGGACGGCAAAGAGTATGCGAAATACGGAGCAGCGCCCGACATTCAGATACTTGTCATTGATAAGACCGGCGAGACCCCCGGAGCAAACTGGCAGGAACAGCTAAAGCAGATCAGTTGGGGAAGCGCAGCCACGCTTGAGGATGCCTGGGAAACACTCAAGCACTTAGTTGAGGCGGCACCAACAAATGAGCCGGACGACGATCCCGAAGAACCAAGCGGAAATCTGTTTGTCCCTTACATACCCGCGAAGCTAAAAGGCGGCAGACCGCATCCGGCCGTAATCGTTGAGTCCGCATCAATGGCAGCGGTCACACCGCCTGACATTACTTATAGGCCGCATCTCGCGACGGAGATTGTCAGCGAAGGCCGACTCTCAGACATTCAGCTTGAGCGCGTTATCTACGCCGGACAGCGACACGAGCAGCGATTGCCGGCCGGCGCACGCGCAGGGTTTTTTGTCGGCGACGGCACCGGAGTAGGCAAAGGCCGCGTTCTGGCCGGCATCATCGCCGACAACTGGAATTAGAATCGAAGACGGGCGATCTGGCTCTCTGTCAATAATGACTTGCTCGAATCAGCCAGACGCGACCTCACTGACTTGGGACTAACAAACATCGCATTGGCCCGAATCAATGACTACGCACCAGCGGGAGAGATCACCCTACCGCGCGGAGTGATCTTTAGCTCTTATTCATCGCTCATCGCCGCAGCCAGGACGGGAGAGAAACGCACAGACCAAATCCAACGCTGGCTTGGCAGTGATGGCGTAGTCATCTTTGACGAAGCGCACAAGGCGAAGAACGCTTTAGCTGGCGGATACGGAGAACCGACCCTCACCGGACAAGCAGTCATTGACCTGCAAGACCCGGAGCGCAATGCCGACTATCGCGTGGTCTATTCATCAGCCACCGGAGCGACCGATGTTCGCAACATGGCCTACATGGTGAGGCTAGGTCTTTGGGGAATTGGCACCAGCTTCCCCGGCGGCTTTCAAGAGTTCATGCAGGAGATTGAATCCGGCGGAGTCGGAGCGATGGAAATGGTCAGCCGCGATATGAAAGCGCTTGGCATGTATCTCTCCGGTTCGATCTCTTTCGGCGTCTGTCCTCAAAGCGGCAAAGCGGTTGAGTATCGCGAGCGCATTCAGCAACTAACGCCACAGCAACGCGAAATGTACAACCGCGCCGCCGCCGCTTGGCAGAGTGTACTTAGAAATATTGACGCCGCCTTAGAGGTAACGAACGGCGGGCCTCGCGCTCGCGCAATAGCGCTCAATAAGTTTTGGGGAGATCATCAGCGCTTCTTTCGCCAAGTGATCTGCGCGTTCAAAGTGCCGAGTGTGATCGCGGAAACGGAAGCAGCATTGAGCAAAGGCAAGTCAGTTGTAATCTCGCTGGTAGGAACTGGCGAAGCGCGAACTAAAGAACAAGTAGCCAAGGCGACCGCCAACGGCGGGATGCTTGAGGACTTGGACTTCTCACCCCGCGAAGTAATCGCCGCCATGGTCGATCGTGCCTTTCCCACGACGCTCTATCAAGACGTAACCGATCCCGCCACCAAGAAAACCATACAAGTGCCAGTGAGAGACGAGCACAACAATCCAGTACAGAGCAAAGAAGCTCTGCGCATGAAGCAGGAAGTAATCGACGGCTTATCTGCTTTGGAGTTGCCCGAAAACCCGCTTGACCAACTTGTCAATCATTTCGGAGTGGGGAACGTCGCCGAGCTTACGGGACGAACGCGGCGTTTGATTCGCGATTCACGCGGACGAGTTGAGTACAAAAAACGCGCGCCGGAAGGTGTTGCTATGCACCGCACCAACGTTCACGAAATGGAACAGTTTCAAGCGGGGCAAAAGCGCAGCGCTATTATCAGCGACGCCGCCTCTATGGGAATTTCGCTTCATGCTTCCAACCGCGCCGAGAACAGACAGCGACGAGTACACGTCACCCTTGAGCTTGGTTGGAGTGCCGATAAGCAGATGCAGGTGTTTGGTAGGACGCATCGATCGGATCAAGCCGTGCCGCCGGAGTACGTCTTACTCTCAACCGAGCTTGGCGGCGAAAAGCGTTTTAGCTCAACCATCGCGCGACGGCTTGGCAGTCTCGGAGCCTTAACCAAAGGCGACCGCCGAAGTGCCGACAGCGGCGATCTCGCCAAGTACAACTTTGAGACCGAAGAAGGACGAGCCGCCTTGTGCCTAATGCTGCGGCGCATTGTCGAAAGCGGCAATGTCCCAGGACTCGCGAATCCTCGTCAGACTTTGCGCGATATTGGCTTACTTGTCCGCAACCGCGACGGCTGCGAAGAAGTACGCAAAGACGATCTTTACAACGTTCCGCGATTCCTTAACCGTGTATTGGCGCTCGACGTTGACCACCAGAACGCTCTATTCGATCACTTCGTTGACTTGTTCGATCAGACTGTGCGTTATGCGAAAGCCAACGGGACATTTGACGAAGGCGTAACGGATATTAAGGCGCTGGCGATCCGAATAGCTAAACCGCCACGCGTAGTGCATACCGACGAAATCACCCAAGCACAAACTACGCACTACACCTTAGAGATTGACGTGCCGTCGAAATCCGTCAGCTTTGACGAGGCTGAGCGCGTGAGGAAGCGAAAAACGGGAGCATTCTTTCGCCATCGTAAGAACGGACATTTTATTCTCGCAATTGAATCTGGACTACATACGAACGCTGAGAACGGAAACAGTTATCGCACATTCGCGGTCTGGAAACCGGAAGCGGCGCGAAGTACCTACATTCACGACGACGAGCTAAAAGAGAAATACCGCGCCGTGATCCCATCGAAAGCCCGCGCCTGGTGGATTAAGAAACATGCAGCCGTGCCGCCGATTGAAACCCACGAGACGCACATCATAGGCGGAGCGATCATTCCCCTATGGCAGCGATTCAAGACGCACGAAGATGCACGGCTCCGAGTTGTGCGCGTGACTACTGACGACGGGCAGCGAATCGTCGGCATCCGAATACCCACCGAGCAGGTTGGCCCGATCGTCGCGGCGCTTGGCGCGACACGCGACCTTCGCGAGCCTGACGAAATCTTTACCGGCATCCTGGACGAAGGAGAAGAAGTGACGCTTGTTTCCGGTTTGAAGCTTTGCCGCAAAGTGGTTCACCGAGAGCCAGCCATTGAGCTAATCGGAGTCGATCCTAATAGGTTCCCTGAGATTCGCAGCCTTGGACTTATTAATGAGCAAATCGATTGGAAGCAGCGATTCTTTGTTCCGACTGATGAGGAAAGCGGAATCGCTACGCTGACTGAATTGCTGGGTCGCTATCCGGTTATGTTGAGCGACGCTTTAGCCGACGAAGAGCCCATCGCGGAGATTGAGCCGACCGAGTTGGCGCCGCCTCAGATCGTTAACCTCGATGTGTGGTTTGTTCCGGTCGCGGAAGCCGAGCAGTCGACGGAGCCGCCGCCGTTACCCTCTAAGCAAGCGCAAGAGGTTGAAACCGCCGAATCAGGCTGGACGCTTCCGGCGTTCTATTTTGCACGATCGCCGCGCGCAGCCCGAGAGGTTGAGGAAATGCAACTGGCTCTGGACTTCGGATGAGACTAAAGACAATGCCCATATTTCCGATACTCAGTTGCATTGAAGAAGTCGCGGTCTCGCGCAGAGCGAATGCGGACGGCTGGTCTACGACTATTCGGTGTTACACATACCCGGTAATAACGACCTCTCCGCCGAAATCGTTACCGCCCGATCGCAAACTGGCTGTTCAAGCCATGACTCTCTTCATGCGGATCGAAAGCGAAATGCGGGAAGCCCGAGCGGATTGGAATCAAGACCGGTTCCGGCGGCTAATGCGGCTGCGTCCCAGGGCAGTCACCCGCCTACGCCGAAGGTGGGAAAGACTCAAGCCGCAGCCGCGAATACCTCTTGGTAGTTTGCGCCGGCGATACCACGCCAATTTGGGTTGTTACCTTTACGAATCCAATCCCTAGTGCCCTTTAGAGCGAAGTACAGTCCGTCTCTCCTTACCGATAGACGGGCGCGGAGTGTGAACCATCGTAAGGTGCTTCCAGCTATATTGCGACATGGCAAAAGCGAAGTGCGGATCTTCGTCGAATGGTAGTCCTGGCAGGAGCGAAATCTATACCGCCTTGAGGGAGATGAAGACCAAAACCTCGCCGAGGTGAGGTTCGGGTTTCGCGCGCTCACGCGCACCCCCGTTTACTTAATGGACCTCGTTATCTCCAGGCGGTCCAGGGCCGGGCGCGCCTGAGGAACTGGGTTCAACTTCTATGCCCTCCGGCTGGATTCTCACAACCTCTGGAGTATCAGGTCAGGCGCTCAAAAAACTTCGGATTTTTGGTGGTCTGGTTGGAAGTTCTGACCTCGTTCCGCGTCATTGATGTTGGTTGATAAGGCAATAAAGCAGGACGATAAAGTGGGCAGACAAGATAGAGCCTAAAAACCGGGCTTGGTTCAGACGTAAGTGCTTTGTTGTCTATACCTTTGTCCCTTATCAAATTGAATCAAAAATCTTTGGCGGATAAGGATAGCGGTCAAGGTATTTGTATTCAGTAGTTTGCAGATTTATCAAACGCACCGTTTTGAGGACGGTGTCTGACTTTCAATAAGGCAGGTCTTAGCAATGCAAAAGCGTCTACGGGGAAGCAAGAGAGCCATCATAAAAAAGGTGACTGCGGTGAACCTCTTTGCCGATCAGGCGACTCAGATTCAGGCAATAATGGAGGCCACCGGAACTGAAGAAGTGGCACCGCTGATACGACAGCTTTTGGACGAAGCCCTAGGCGCCCGTCGCCGAAAGTCAACCGAAGGCAGTCCAACCGAACCGCCTCCGCCGAAGCAAGAGATTACCGAGACGCTCCAAACAGTTCAGACACTTCTATTGAAGTTGATTCGACAGGGTGAGACTTCTATTCGCACCCAAGGCATTAGCCTCATCTTGCTACAGGAGGTATTGGCAGAGAGTGTCTCAGGTCGGAGAATTGCTTGGAATAGACTCGAAGCTCAGGCCTTGGCAGACGCCGGGACCGACCCGGCTGAAGTTGGCGCACGGCTAGATTTTCACATCGGCGAAGCAAAGGACTACGCATACGGTCTAGCTGAGGAAATCAGGAAACAGCAGGACGTGCAATCCAACCACAAGCAACGCGTGAGCGCAGCGGAGGGACGGCTATTCGATTGACGCAAGGTATTTGAACCACTCAATTGCCAGAGTCCTCGCACTCCGGGTTAGGCTTACTGATTCTTAGAGCGTCTTAACGAGCGAACACTTCGGAGTAGCTTTTTGGCGACGTCTGACTGAGGATTGAGTTGCACAAGTTTTTGAAACTCTCGTTCCGCTTCCGCCAGTAATCCAAGCTTTGAGTAGAATACGCCGAGGGCCAAGTGCGAGTGAGTGTTCTTGATTTCAGTGAGTTCCTTGAGCGAGCTACCAGACAGAATTTGAAACTTCATTTCAGGTGATGAGGAACCGGGAGAAACAATCTCTTTTCCATCTAACATGGCCACAACCGACCATGAGTAAACCTGACCCCGCTTCAGACGATTGGAAGGAGTCCATTCCGATGTATCAGAGGAGAGTGCGACGCTCGTGGCCGCTTCATGTCCTCTTGCATCGCCCACATAGACTTGATAACTCGATGCACCGGGTAGTTTCTGCCATCTAAACGTCGGTCGATCTTCAACGATAACCAGTCTCTCGGGGGATACGAGTTTGAATGAGGGACCAGTGTTGTTTCCTCTTATAGTACTGTCTCCCGCAGCAAGTTCGTTCAGGACTTCTGGCCGACTAACCTTTTCGGCAACCACCACGTCGGCAATCTCACGACGCGTACTCACCGGCAAGCTATCAAGTCCGGCGACTTGGCGATCCCGATCAAGCTGAATGTCGCCCGATTCATCTTTGAGCGCCGCGATAGTTGCCATGTCTGTCGTTTTGGGACTAGCTGTTCGGGGTGGTTTTGGCGAGGCCGTCCCAGAAGCTACAGGAGGATTAGGCGCGGTAACTGCGTTAGAAGGCGCAGGACTCGGAGTTGCACTTATCTGGCCCGGTTCATTTCTCTTAGCCTCGAAGTTTGTGTCCCTTCGTTTGAGAAGGATCGCCACAACGACAATCGCGGAAATAACTAGCAACACGATCGCCGCCGCGAAGGCCGGCTTAGGCCACCAGTTGATCCAAGATGAAAATCGTTGCCCGGATTCTGAACGAATAGAGGCGTAGGATACCCGCATTTCGGACGCCGTCTTCTGTCGAAACTCGAGAAAACTGCGAACATCCTCACGGCATTGCTCGCAGGCTTGAACATGTATGTCCACAATCCGCCGCTCAGTCTCTTCCAGATCATTGCTGGCAATTCGGCCGAGTTGGTCAAAATCAATGTGGTCGTGTTGGAACCAGAATTCTGGGGCCAGCGTGAATGCGACGCCGGAAGGGTTAAGTCGGCGAAGCTCCTCAGCAAACTTGTCGTGGCAGACCTTACACTCAGCAACATGTTTGCCGATACTTAGCAGCTCCGCCTCTGGCAATGTCTTGGCGCAGAATCGTTCCATTTCGGGCTTCGCTACATGCTGTATCAATTTGGAATCCTCGGGGGTTTTCCTTTCCAGTTACTAATGACGGGAGATCAGGCCAAAACTTCCGGCTCAAGGGAGTTTTATTTTCGTGACCAAGAATGGCTGGGACTTTAGTTTTTGAATTGCTCGGAAACGTAACTTATACACGTTACTGCGTGCTACCTTGAGTTCTCTTGCCACGGTTTCGGAATCCATTGGTATTCTTTCACTCAAAAGAATGATTTCTTCGATCGACCTGCCGAGATCTCTGGCAAGTTCCGTAACCGTTATCACATCGTTTGAGAGAAGGAGAGTAAAAATATCCTGACCGTCCAAATCCTCGAAACTCAAGCAGAAGACATCGCGTTGAGCCGCCGGAAATCTCTTTACGGAGTCCCAGAGCAGCGTAAGGAGTTCCTTGGTTCGAGCGTCCGAATCGCTTCTCACGGCACTCGCCAAGAAATGTGCTTCTCGGGATATTCTTGACTCATCATCTAAGGACTCAATTCGTTGTTCTTGTAAGCCGAGCAGCACCGCCATCATCGCGACAAGGGCGTCGATCTCGATTGGTCCGCCAAGCCAGTCAAAGAGTTCGGCGATCACCTGAGTAATAGGGGCGCGTGTTATGTCTTCGTGCGGAAAGCGTGCGGCACGAAAGGAATCCATTCTTCCTTCTAAATCTGCGGGTTGCTGCTCCGAGAAAAATGTCTTTCCTGTGTTTCGCCAGATGACAAAGCCGCATAGGATTTCGCCCTGATGCATCCAGGCAACAAGTTCCTCATGCCGTTTGAACAGATCTCGCAGGCTGTCCTTCAGTCGCGTGCGCTCTGGTGATTTTGAACGCAAGAAGTCAATGCAGACGTTAACAGTTACGCGGTTTACGTATTTCGAAAAGTCTTTAATATCGGCTTGGCCGGGTAAGGTTGAAAGATCGTGGAGCGCCTGGGCGATCTTGGTCATCGTTTCCTGATAGAGATCTTCGGCATCGTTATTCTGTTCATTCACACCCTGAGCGGTGACAAACAATCCCAGTCGACGGCGCAGAATCTTCCTGATGCGCGGCGCGGCATGGACCAACAGAAGCGCCTCTAGGCGCTGTTGCCGATCCGACTCGTTCTCGGCGCTTAGATATGGCAGTAGCAGGTTATCCATATAGGCCTAACCAATTGTGACGCTACCAGGAGTTGAGATTTTGAATCGGCGAACCTGTGGATCACTGCGATCGAGTTCGCGTTTCAAGAGGGGAGACTGGTGTCAAATCTGACGAACGGTTCCTGGACTAATCGATTCGTCACAAAGCGATTAAGGCGCACCTCGTTTCTTACTTATCTTGCGTCTCGGTTCGTACTTAATCGTGCCGGGAAGTCGCGCAGGAAGTTCCAATCGATCATCAACGATATCTTCCAAATGCACGCCAGCGACACGGGCATACTCCAGAAGGACAAGGAGCGAAGGCTCATTCTTGTCCAACTCGTAATCGGAGATTCGTGTGTATGGAATGTCTTCTCGGACGCCCAAACTCTTATGGAGTTCGGCCTGAGAGAGACCTAGCAGGCTGCTGAAAAATTGAGCTTTGATAGAGCTTCGGTCTTCATTTATCAGTTTTGGTTATCAGTGATGTGCGATTTTGTTTCTGTTGTTGATCCCTTGAGTGGCTCATTTGCCACTTTGGTTCGCTTTCCTAAGCGACTGCTGGCCTTTAGTCGCAGTCTCTCATGTGACCTCGGCCAGGTTTCTAATCCGTACCAGATTGTAGGCAGCAGTAGCGAACTTGAAGATCCAACCCACCAACTTCAGTCCCCGGTGTCGGGTTTTGCGCAACAGTCCCACCGTCTTCAACCAGCCGAAGATTTCTTCTACTCGCTTGCGTTTCCGTTGACTAACTTCATAACCAGGATGGCGCGTGGTGCGTTCATCAATGGCGCTTTTGCGGCGCCTGTTATTCTGGGCCACATGCGGCGTCACCTGGCAGCCGCGCAAGTCAGCGACAAAGTCTTTCGTGTCGTAAGCTTTGTCGCCTCCCAGGGTGACCCGTTTCTTTTGCGGTTGTTGTCCCAACATCGCCAGCGCCGCTTCTCGTTCCGCGGTGCCACTGGCGTGAGTCAGCGTCGCATTCACCACCAGGCCGTGGCGATTCTCCATCAGCACGTGTCCTTGGTAAGCCAGTTTCGCTTCGCTGCCCTTGCTCTTCTTAAACAGTCTGAGATCCGCGTCGGTGGTCGATTGATGCGTTTTATTCGAGCGTTTCTGCCCATGAAAGTTCACCGTCGGATTACCAGGGTCATCCGGCTTGTCGTTACTGCTGCGCTCCGCTTCGTCTTTCGGCTGGAAACTTTTCAAACTCGCCCAGCCTTCGACCATCGTCCCGTCCACGGTGAAATGTTCGTCGGACATCAACTCTTTGCCGCGCGCCAAGTCGAGCACCGCCGCGAAGAACTCTTCGGCGATTTCCCCCCTCAGCAAGCGGTCCCGGTTCTTGCTGAAAGTCGTCGCGTCCCAGACCGCATCGTCCATGTTCAGGCCGACGAACCAGCGAAACAACATGTTGTAGGACAACTGCTCCATCAGCATCCGTTCGCTGCGCACCGAGTAAAGCACTTGCAGCAACAACGCTCGCAGCAACCGCTCCGGCGCGATCGACGGTCGCCCTACCCGCGAATACAACTTGTCAAATCGCGGCGACAGTTGCTTGAAGATCTCATCCGTCATCTTTCGAATCGGGCGCAAAGGATGATCCGCCGGCACTCTTTGCTCTGGCGATATATAACTGTACATCCCGGCTTGTTGTTCGTTTTCTCCCCGCATTCTGTTCCTCCGTCTTTGGCCTTGGACCAGATTATAGTTGACCCTGATCATTCGCGGGGAAGAATCTTTAGTTTTTCAGCAGCCTGCTAGAGCAATTCTGACTTGACGCAGTTTTTTCGCGAGCCGTTCTGGCCGCCGTCGCGCATGACCCATTAGCAGCGACCTCCTTGTGAGACGGAGATCGCGGGATCGGGTCTATCCGTTGTTGCGGATGGTAAATACCTGTTCTTGTGGGTCGCCGTGAGTATGAATTGCTCATGCTCACGGGCGATGCTCATGCAGCTTCTTTAGAAGGCGAGCTTCGCATTGCACTATTGCCAGACTTCAAAAACTCAATGGCCCTAGGATACCAGAGCGAGGCCTACACCGTCGTGTACCGAAAGACTGGCTTGGCAAAGGGTCAGGGTGAGGGAACTGAGCAACCTAGCCATCTCCGACGGTCAGGCAGCGCGGGGAAAACAAGTGTTATTCTTAGATTCTCAGTAGTATCAACTCGACGTCGCATTGAATTTGACGGGTCTGAATTATGTCGGAAACTCTGGACCAATTGGTAAATGTGGGCCTTAAGCTGTTAGATGACGCCAACAATCCAAGTGAAGCCCACAGCGAGCACGAATATTGGGTACAGGATGTGAACCGCTGGCTTCAAGAGATCAGTCCTGACTCCGGCCTTAGCGCGGAATGGGCTGCTTTCGGATCGTCTCCATTGGTCTATGGAGGAGCTTACTATGATGATCCGCGGGCCTGGGTTTCTCATCTTTCTCTAATAAGACGACGACTAAAGTGGCTCAGTGAAAAGGGACCCTCTGCCGTTCTCAAATCCCACAACGAAAACGTGAAGCGTGTTATCGCCAAGCTCACAGCACTCCGCAAGAACGTTGCTAGCCGGGTTGATTTTGCTTGGCCCGATTTGCATTACCACGCAAATCTCACTCTTGAGTTCCTACAGAGATATGAGAAGTTACGTGACGAGGTAACGAAACTCCAACCAGACCTATATTCAGACTTGCCCCGTCGTGATTTACCTGAGAATCCCGAGACCACTGCGGATGGTCAGATTGCTGGACACATTCCGAGCTATTATCTTAAGACTCTTCTGGAAGACATCGACTACATTCTGGAGATCCATTCTCAACTGGGTGAGCATGGCGCTTCGAGTGTAAGCAAACAACTTGAACAGATTCGAGGTGAGTCAGTGCCCTGGGATGTTTTTATCTCTCACGCCAGCGAGGATAAGGCCGCTGTGGCCGAACCACTAACCAATGCGTTAATGGATGTAGGTCTTATGGTGTGGTACGACACGATCGAACTAAAGATAGGAGACTCATTACGGGGTTCCATCGACAAGGGCCTGCGAGAATCCAGATTTGGCGTGATCATTTTGTCTCCGGCATTCTTTGGAAAGCATTGGCCGACCCTTGAACTGAACGGCCTCGCCCAAAAGGAGGTCAACGGGGAAAAAGTCATTTTGCCAGTTTGGTATAACATTGGCGTCGACGATGTTCGCAGCCAATCCCCGCTTCTTGCTGATCGGGTCGCCGCCCAATGGGCGACCGGGATCGAGTCCGTTGTCGCCTCCCTCCTTAAGGTCATTCAACCTACGACAGTTCATAACAAGCCCGCCCATTCGACATTACCACCGGACCCATTCAAAGAGCTGGCGATGACATCCCCGAAAACTGCAATGATGGAAACTTGGAACAAGCTCGTCTCAGCGATTTCAGACGCTGCAAAACGAAGCCAACCTCCCGGGGAAATAGCCGAACCAATGACTCCGAGTGAGATCGTTAATCAACTTTTTCAGGCAGCGGAGATTAGCGACGAGAATCGGGAAGAATTTTTTCGATTGAAAAAGTGGCATGACAGCACGGCCTTATGGCATGTCCATCAGGAACCGAAGGACGCGCTCGGATTCGCGGAACTCACAAACGAACTGGTGCGAGTATTTAGTGCAATTTGAATAACTTTTCAAGAAACTGGATTGAAACAGCGAAAGGCGGACAGCGTGAGAACCAGGAGCATCCTCTTCTTTTTGATTACCTCAATGCTACTTACGTCTGTTATCGGTCAGACGCGTAGAAAGCCTCCAACAAATCAACAGCCGACCGCCGCCAAGCCGTCACGAAAACTCGTGGAAGCAGTACGGACTCAAGACGGTCGAGAAATCCATCTTTACGATGACATGACCTACGATGTGGCAGCTTCGACTACGTCGGCGTCGGCAACGGTAAGCGTCACCATAAAGGCCGGCGTAATTACGAACAGCGGAGACGTTAAGGCGGTAGCCAGAAGAAATTTCATCATTTTCAAAGAGGATATTAAGTCCATTCTCGCAACGGTAAACGATCGTGAGGGCAAACCACTCGATGTATTCAGCTTTTACCTCGCTGATCAGTATCGGGAACTTGATGAAGGTCGTGCATATAACGCTGCCCTTGATAAATTGAAGCCAATCACTGTGGGTACTGTCACCACAGACTTCGAAGGCAATGCGACGATACAAGTCCCCAGCGGCAGTACCCCTTACTGGGTCTATGGTTCTACCCAAAGAGTTGGGCGCTCTTCGTGTATGTGGTATATCCAAGTCACGCCGAACAAGACCGCCAGCATCGTCCTCGATAACAATAATGCTACATACTGTGGATGACGAAGGTTGACGAGAGCGCAAAAGGCCACAACGCTCGCGTGACCGAGGGAGATATGCCAGCTAAGATCGCTCCGCAATCCACGGTCATGAGCACTGAAGATGCGGACCCGAGTCTCTACGAAGTCTTGGAAGCGTGGGTCAGAACGTGGGAAGAACTCCTGAAGGAACCCGCTAATCTGCTTCTAGAGCGGAGCTTCGCGAATATTATTCAACCTGCGATCGTCGAGACCAACCGAGCTTTTGCAAAGGCCAAGCCTATAGAACGCAGTGCGAACGGTTGGGGCCGCGTCCTGCTAGAACTGCTCGATCAGGCATTCCGCGACGGCGATCCGGAGATCAAATTCTTCAGTTTGGAGTTTCCAAAGCAGATGCAAGATCTCGAAATTCTTCTGAAGAAGGGATCGTTCGATATTTCTGCCATTTATCCGCTTCTAGAAAGAGTTCGAAATGGCCCCTCGGTTAGTGCCATCGTTACTGAACTTGGGAAAGACTTAAATGGTAGTGAGGACCTCGATTTTGATCGGTTCATAGCTGGCTCCAGGTTAATCCTACGAACTGTCCTGACGAAGCACAGCGTCTCTAACCTCAAAGAGAAACTGCAGGTGTCTTTATCTCGCCATGGAACTCACCTCGCGGTCGCCAATCTTCGGACGAAAATAGAAGCTGATGATGAGCTGGTCACCCGCATGGTGACTGCATGGGCCTTTTTCATCGATGAGTGTCTGTCCTTCGACTTAACATCCGTGAAATCTGACCTCAGCGAGGGTTTAACGGGACTGTTTAAGTTGTATTCCTGGGATTTCAAGGCTCGCCACGTGCTGCGAGATGCCGCTGGTGTCGTAGCCAAAGTAATAAGGACCGAAAAGCAGAATCTAAAGAACGAAGACGATCGCGTTCGGAGTCTGGTCACGCAACAACTAGGCACGGTTTTGTGGCGCGAGTATTCCATCGCCTACTTGGGTCAATTATTTGAAATGCCTATTGGTGGCGCACGACATGAAAGCGAAAACCTCAACACGATTGGACAAGAGCTTGGGAGCATGCTGCTCGACGGTTGTTTTGAAGACAAGCAGTTCCGTCACTCCGAACCCTACCGACCGAATCCGGTCGATGCCTGTTGCTCGGACGCATTTGTAGAGACCATTAAGAACGTGGCTCGCGACAAATTCGCGTCGGTGGTCAAGGACGATTCTATTCCGCACAATTTCGCGATCAGCCTCGTAGACCGGCTATGGGACGATGCAGAGTTTCAGCAGCTCGATTGGGACAGTGTGAGTGACCAGGAGATTGAAGAAGTTTGCCTTCGCTGGATCTCGAATCTGGCCGTACAAAAACGTTTCTTGGATACTCTTGCGCCTCTGAATTCGGCGCTAAACCCGAGATTTCGCGAACTCCTGAGCGACGCTCGATTTGTGTCCGTGGAATCCTGGGTTAAACAACCAGAGTTTTGGAGCAAATGGCACATAAACCTGTCCCGTTTTGCTCCTTGGAATAGAGGAATCTTCCACTATGTGCCATGGGAGTTATTTGATAACAAGACAACCGCAGAACTATTTGCCCGTGTAGCGCATGACTTCATCGCAGTCGACGATGATTGGGTCGTTATTTTCTCCATAGACAATTTGAAGCCGCCGGGGACCCCGAAGCGAATCGCCGAAATTACTTTTTACGATCCACGTCTGTGGGACTACGGCGAAAAAGTATCGTTCTCGGGTGAAGACAGCGATCGGCGCACGTCTGCTAAAGTCAATGTGCGTGCTTCGACTTTCTTGGACGCAAAGCGGATGGCCGCTTCACAATTGAGGGATGTTTTGAACTGTATGGCACTCTCGCTCTCCATAAACAAGATGTGGGGAGGATTCAAGCCGATCATAGATTCTGATATCTTCGCCCACCGGAAAACGAGCGGCGGTTGGTCTCTTGATCGACCGTTAATTCGCAATGAGCGACCAATCACGCAGTCATTCGTAAATTTCGAGCGATTTGGCCCGATGTTTGATTTCCTAATTAAGGCGTCGCGGTCTGCCACCGCAACGATGCTTCAAGAAAAGTTATTAAAGGCGTTGCACTGGTATTCGAAAGCAAGATGGGAACAGGAGCCAGCTCAAAGTTTACTATTCTATTGGATCGCACTTGAACACCTCTTCGACGAGGGCAATGACGAGAGATTGTTGGATTTGATCGCATCGCTTCATGTGAACTGGCGAACCGTCTTATCACACGGTTGGTACTTTCTCAGCCGGCATCAGGATGAAGTCATGAAAAAGCTTGCCGGTGATGACGCGACGGTTCAACTCTTAATGCGGCACGACAACCTCAAGAATTGGAAGACTGATTATCGCGTTCTTCTCAACTATCAGAACGTAACCACACTTCTGGATTTGATTCCCTCGGAAAAGCAAGCACTGAAAGATTATGTATCGGGGTACGCGGAGTATCTTCACGGCTTCGTAAGTGGCAAACCTCTTATCCTTCGAGACATGGACCAATTACGAGATAGGTTTCGATTTAGATTGCTAATCATAAAGCAGATTAGGAACGAGATAGTCCACAGGGCAATCTCTGATGAAAACAACGTTGACCTTTACACGGACGAACTCGAAGAAATCTTTGAAAAGGCAATCGTCAAACTCACTAATGATGCCATTAGACAGGTGCCTCAGTGCTCTTCGATCAAGGATCTAATAATGCAGTATGAGGAAATGTGGATTTCGTGACGGGCCGATTTGAAAATACCTAGTCGAGCCTTGTGGGCTTCTAAGAACCCCCCAAAGTCTTTACGACCGGCGATCCAGGCTCATTAAGCGTGAAATTGGCATTGCAAACGGCGCATCGAAAATGACCGTATCCGTGAACCTTATAGATCGAGCTACAATTCTGGCATTTGATGACCGTACCATAATTCGGCTTCGTCAGATTCTGTAGCAGTAACCAACCGAGACCGACGAAGAATCCTTTCGTAGCGCCGCCTCCGGGGTCCTTTTCATTCAAAAGCGCGCCGCCACCCGTTGTAGTGACAAGAGTCGGAACCACGTGAGAGTCATCATAAGATTCTATGAATGACCGCAGATACCTGCGCCAGTCATCACTTCTGTCGTAACGCACATAATGGTTGAAACGCGGCACAACGACGGTGATTTTGCTAAAGGCCTCCGAAGGCTCGAATACCACAATCTCTTTGTTGTTCGCGATGCCACATTCCCAGTTGACCCAGTCTCTTGTGTGGCTTAAATTCTCGACATTCTCACTAAGCAGGATAAACACTGCATTTGACGCTCGGATATCGTTTTCGATCTTCTGAGCGGTAACACCGCTCGGAGGTTCCTTTTCAAGCTCTTCTAAATGCGGTTTTACCTTCGTCCCGGCAAACGCTTCCAGAAAAAAGTCGACCAAGGGCTTGTCCCGTTGACTATGTGAAATGAATATTTGCGCCATCTTTGCTCATCACTTCATGACAGATCTTATAGCTTCGGCCAGTGCTATTTTCATTGCTTCCAAAGTCAGTGCCAAACCGTTTTGCTTCACAAGACCCTTTGCCTTATTCCAAACTTTTTCGCTTCTGGCATTATCCAAAAACTCGTGACCCGCATAGGTGAGGCGGTTTGGTATCGCCAAATCAGGAATATCGGGTGATGCGTTTTTGGCAGTCGAGTAATTAATAACGCCCTCGGCGAATCCCGCTTCTACAACTAATGCTTTGTGATAGTTCAATTGCTCAGTCGAATAATCTGAGAGATCAACAGACTCTTCCCCTTCAAGGTCGAACAGCAACAGCCTTATCAGATCCAAGTCTTTTTGCATTCGAGATCTAAGACGCAGTTGGCTTACGTGACGATTGGATTTTTGGAGCGCTCAATACCGCGACTCTAATCCTTTTCAAACCTTATCCTAAGTCCTCTAGCGACTCGACCGTCACAAGCTCCGGCCGAGGACGCGGAGGCGGATGGAGTTCGTTGTTCAAGAATTCTAATAGCTCTTGAATCACAGCCAATCGCACCATACGACGAAGCTCCTCTTCGGACAACTCATCTTGAGGATTTATTTTGGTGGCAGTCTTGATGAGTGCTTGCTCTCTACCATCTGGAAGTGCGGCGCTTATATCAGCGAGCAATTGATTTGACTCGTCGATTAGCAGGTATTCAATCTTCAAGAGTCGCTGTTGAAACGGCGCTGCCATTTGAATCTAGCCTTCAGGTCTGTTTACTAAGCTTTCGAACTCCAGGTTGAACAATTCTTGTTCGTCTTCGTGAAAACAGCAGCTTTACGCCACGAACTGCCCTTCGGCCGTCTCTCGTGCTTGCCCAAGTGATACCAAGGTTTGCAAAAGCTCCTCAACTCGATCAACGTTTGCGCGAGAAAAGTTCTTGGCCAGTTGCTTCGAAGTTACAGAGCCGACCTGAGAAGTCAGCGCTTGGCGAACGGCGCGTGCCTGTTCGGCGATCGTCTTGGGCCACGCTAGCTTCGTCTTCTTCTTAGCGTCGGGCAGAGCGCTTTCGGCGTCCGTGCCGAACCCTGCTGCGACTCCTTCTGACGGTTTCTGATATTCGGGCCGCAGCCATCGGATAGTGCCGGTGCGCTCTTCCTCAACTCGGCTAGCGTTAAGCTGAACCAGTCGGCCCAATATTTCGTCGTTAGTGAGACTAGCCGGCCAGCCGTAAGCATCGAGAACGACTGCATCGAGATCGTCGTGAATCTGTCTGAGAATGGAAATCAAACCATCGTCGTGTATTGCGCGATCCCTATCATTCAACGGCTCAGCGGTGCGCAGCCTCTCCAGGACGTTGTACATGTCCGTGATGGTAAGAATCGGATGCAGCGCCTGCTGCCTCTTCCGGTGTGCATCGAGGGCTTCACCGAGCTTGCGGATCTCCGACTTCCGTTGTTCATCACAAGCTGGAAAGGGAAATGGCGCGAACGTCGTCTTGCTTGTGTAGCGAGGATCATTACCGATCCCTAGTCGACCGCCCGCCCTCAAAGCCCAGTCTACATGGAGGCGAGAAGAAAGGACTCCCAGCACGAAAGCGTCATCTGACGCGATCGCGTAGGCCATTGCGTCGGGTAACGTGGCCCCATCAACAAAAATGAAAGGGCGATGCCTTGCGGTATACGGCGTTGTGATGAACCTATCCAAACCGGCAATTGCTCTCCTCATTGCAGGTCTCGGCTCAGCAAAAATCCACCACTTCTCTCGATACACAGGACGGTTGTTCTGGAGACGTTCAGGATATACACGATCAAACAAGCGCTGATAAAGATCGGGCCATTGGTCGCGTGCCGACTCGTCCGTCATACCAAAAAAGTCAATTATGAATTTTGGTTGCCTTCGTTGCACGAGATCCCGGCCGATGATGTATTTACGAAGCACAGTGGGCAGAGTGTCTTCGGTATAGCCTAAAGCGGCTAATTCTCTTGGGTCTAGCTTGAAGCCATCGCCCGCAGGCACAACGCCTTGAAAGCACATTCTCTCGTTAGCTCTAAGGGGTCTTATATCTTCCTCTTGCGCTGCGCTCTTCAACGAAGCATTAATAAATGCGACCTTCTTCTGTTCAAGAACAACTTGCTCACCATCTTCTTCAATCACACGAGCAAGCGTTGCACTTCCAGTGTAAGCGCCGCGCGGTTCAGCCACCGTCATCGCGACACGCACGGCGGCGCCGTCGGCTGATTCGACCCACGGGTGGTCGGGAATGGCGAAAGCTATTCTGATTGCCGGCTCTTCGTTCAGATGCTTCTCTATCAGGCCACTCGAATACTGTTGGACTATGCTGTTTGTCGTAATGAATCCAAATCGCTTTGCCTCTCCCTTCCCGACGTGGACTGCGGCCTTGTGCCACCAATACATCACGTAATCGCATGTCTCTGGCACTTCCGGGTAAGTCTCTCTGAGCGTTTCCACATATTCATCGCCGAGGACGAGACGGATGCGTCTCGCACCGATAAATGGAGGATTACCAACAATGAAGTCCGCATCCGGCCATTCAGCCTTCCCAGGTTTCACATACCGGAGAACGCGTACCCGAGCGGTTTCATCAGGAACTTCCTCCCCGGTCACCGGGTGCTTCTTATGTGTACGTCCGTCCCATCGCGTTACTGGCTGTCCAGACTCATCGGTGACGACCTCTTCCGCTTCGTATGCCAACACAGAATCGCGACACTCGATGTTGTGAAACTTTCGGATTACTGGTTCGGGCGGATTCGCCTGTCCCCTTGTGCGGAAATGCCATTGGAGGTAGCCAATCCACAGCACTAGATCAGTGATTGCCGTCGCACGAGGGTTCTTCTCGATTCCGAGCAACTGATGCGGATCGACTGTCATACCGGCGTCTTCCAAAATCCCCTGTTTTTCCCCAAAGCCGTGTAGGGCATCGAGAACTTCACCTTCCAGGCGCTTTAGGTGTTCCAACGTGACGTAAAGAAAGTTTCCGCTGCCACATGCTGGGTCCAAAACTCTTACCTTACAAAGTCGGCGATGGAAGAGCTTTACCTCCTCTGCCGCGTCTTTTAGCTTTCCGGCCTGCGCCAGCGTTATTGCGGCTGCCAGGACAGCGCTCCACTCTTCCCGTAACGGCTCAATAACCGTCGGCATCACGAGGCGCTCGACATACGCACGAGGCGTGAAATGCGCGCCGCGAAGTTGCCGCTCAAGAGGGTCAAGCGCCCTCTCCAAGAGTGTGCCAAAGATTGCGGGCTCAACCTCACCCCAATCGGACTTGCTTGCAGCGATCAGTAGATCGAGCTGTCTTTCCGTAATCGGTAGAGCCTCGAAAGTTTCAAATAGGCCGCCATTGAACCGGAGCAAATTCTCGCGCATGATCGGCGAAAAGCCGCCAGCGTTCATCGTCTCCCATAGACTCGAAACCATGGCGGGGAACTTACCGACTTCGCCGTGAAGGCTCTCCAATAACTCAGTCCATTTATTCGCCGGCAAAAGCTTCACGTCCTCGGCAAACATCGTGAAGATAGCTCGCATTAGAAAGTTAGCGACGCTCTCCGGTGAATGACCGGAGTGCTCCAGCGAGTGCGCCAGGTCGGCGAGTCGCTCCGCCATCTCACGCGTCACGCGAGCAGTACGGCGACTTGGGTCAAGCGCCAGCGGGTCGGTCCAGATAAGACGCAGACGCTCTCTTATTTCGTCTCTGGCGAGATCATCTATGGAGATTCGATGACTGCGGGCGTCGGGAAACGGGAGGTAAGTTCTTCCGGCGCGACTGAAATCTGAGTAGAGTTCAAACGAGTGACCGACATCAACCACGACAATGAATGGAGGATTCTCTTCAGCGAGAGGTAACGCCCTGACATACTGCTCAGCCTGTCCGTGCGCTGCCCGCATCGCAACGTCCCAGCCGCTCGTACCACGTATGGCCATTCCTCTCCTGCCTTGCCGGCCACGAGACGCAATTAGTTCTGACTCTGCAAGGAACAACGGAGCGCTTGTGGTAACACGATCGCTTCCCTGTTTTGCTTCCAGTATGAAACAGCCGCGCTTATATAGATCGATACGACCGGTGCTGGTAGTGCCGTCACCATTATTGAAAATCACGGCCCGCTCAAAAACATACGCATTCTGTTCGTCGTCAGCTTGTGCAGGTTGTGGTCTAGGTACTTCCAGTAGATCGGTAAGTTCACTCAGAAAGAGTTGGTAGTTCGCTCGCTCTGCCGCGCCAGATTCTTTCCAGCGCTTTATGAATTCCTGAACTGAGCTATTTGTGGGTCCAGAAGTCATGGGGGGTACGTTGAACGGCGTATCGGCAAAAGTAAGAGCTATAACTTTATATCATCAGGGCCAAGTGTCCGACGAACGTTAATGAACGCTCAACGAGCATTCTCCTGACGTTTGAAAAACTCGTTGAAGTAATATCGCGATTCATTTTCAGACCCAAGCGCGATATCGAGCAGAAGGCGAATAGTAATTACTGGTCCGGGCATAATGCCTTCTTCGTCAATCTCTGCATTATCGAAATCTGGGTTAGTCGGGATTTCGACGTTTACGATCCACCACTTCTCAATTTTCGCTAAGAGGCTAACCATGTTGTGAAATTGAATTAGGTAATCTTCTGGTAATCCGCCGCTCAACATCTGAGCGATTTGGTGCGCAATCTTGTTGCGTGTCTGTCGAATCGAGTCAAAAGAAGCGTAATCCACGTCGTCAATGGCTTGAGACTCACGAAGCCATTCCAAAGATGCATACACCGGGCTGCGATTCTTGCCCAAAACTTCTGTTTCGTATTTCGGATCAATTGTAATCCCCGAACTGTCAAAGCCGGTTGAGTAGAAGTCCTCAATTCGTCCAACAATTGACTGCTTCAGAATTTCAAAACCCGCCAGAAAGATTGACGCGATAATCAAATTGCTTCGAAGCGTATCGGGATTCAGAAATCGCTCCCAAGATTGTCTTAATCTCTCGTCCATACTTATTGTGCCTTATGAGCGGCGCCGCCACGCGGAACGTGATCACTCTCAACTCAGGTCAATAGAGCCACCCGCTCCCGGACGCAACATCACTAATGGCCCTGTTGTGAAATGCATACTTTGACGTTTTTTACGACAGTTTAACCATCATTCACATTTTACCGCTACGCTCGGGCCTGATTCGATTTTAGGCCTGGTTTGCGTATACGTTTCGGTTGAGCTTGTCACTAACTACGCAATACCTAAGCTTGGCACACCATTTGTTAGAAGGCCAAACCAGACGTTTCCCTCCTAATTCCCAAAATCAATAAGGGTCAAGCCATGAGTGCGAGTCTACAAGTCTCTGCGTTCCCAAGCCGTCCGCAATTTCTAAGAGTCTCCGAACTTGCCGCCATGCTAAAGGTGAAACCGAAGACGATTTACGACATGGTTGCGCAACGCCGTATACCGTACCGAAAGCTGCCGGGCTCGAACCTTTTGCGCTTTGATTTAGACGAAATTATCGCCTGGACCAAGGCCGAAATTCGCAAGTGACTGCATCGCTTGATGGTGCTAACATGCAGCCATTCTCTTTGGTGGCTGCAACCTCAAGGAGAAAAATGTCGGTCTTTAAGAAGAAGAACAAGAATGGAACCATCAGCTATGGATACTACTTCCGAGATCGCGTTACCAACACGCGCCATCGGAAGATTGTGTCCTTAGCTCGCACGAAGTGGGATGCAGAGCAAGCGGAGATCAAAGCCAAGCAGGAGATTTTTGATAAGCGATTAGGGGTAGAAGAAAAGGGAACAGATCTGCTCTCAGATTTTCTCGACACAGTCTATCTGCCCTGGTCTAAAGCAAACAAAAAATCCTGGCGAGACGACTCTTACACTGCTCCTATGCTGAAACAATACTTTGGGGGAAAGGCCTTGCGCGAGATTTCGGCACAGCTAGTCGAACAGTTCAAGAATGATCGCTTGAACACCCCGACCAAGAAGGGAACGGCACGACGGCCGGCGACGGTTAATCGTGAGCTGACGCTTCTAAGCTCGGCGTTTTCGTTGGCGGTCAAGTACGACAAAGCTGAATCGAATCCTTGTAGTAAGGTTGATTTATTTACCCTCGATAACCTCCGCTACCGGTACTTGCTGCCGGAAGAGGAGCCAAGACTCATGGCACAGCTTTGCGCCCCACGGGCTCATCTTAAGCCTGCCGTGATAGTCGCACTCGGAACAGGGATGCGCATGGGCGAACAGCTACGAATGAAGCGCCACCAGGCGGACTTTCTTCGCAACATCGTTACTGCGCGAAACACCAAGAACGGGAGACCACGCGATATTCCGATGAACGATGATGTCAGAGAAGCTCTGGCTGAGTTGTGCAGGGATAAAAGACCGGACGAATACATCTTTGTCAGTCCTAAGAGTAAGACCGGATCATGTTTGCAGGAAACGAAGCGGGGATTTCATACCGCCTGCCGACTGGCTGGTATTGAAGGACTGATATGGAAGGATCTAAGGGCTACGTTTGGAACCCGCCTGGCTGAAGCCGGATGCGACGCCTTCACAATCGCCCAACTTTTGGGGCACTCAGACGTTCGTGTGACCATGCGCTACGTGAGGGCAGTTGAGGAAAGCAAACGTGCGGCTGTTGACGCCGTGCAGTTGAATTCCAGAAAAAATGTCCACGTATTGGCCACTTGGTCAAAACAGCCACCGTTGCCGGCGGCTGTAAATGGTTGAAAATAAATGGTGGAGCAGAGGGGGATCGAACCCCTGACCTCCGCATTGCGAACGCGGCGCTCTGCCAAACTGAGCTACTGCCCCACGCCGAACCAGAGAATACAGTTTCGAGTTTCGAGTTTCAAGTTTCAGGTCGATTCCGCAGATTGCGCAGATTCCACAGAACGGACAAAGCGAAGGCAGAAGGATTTGTAATCCGTGTAATCTCCGGTAATCGGCGGATTCAGACCACCGATCCCGAGACGGACTCAAGCGCTTCAGCCAGCCGCTCCACATTCCTTCCGCCACCCTGCGCCATGTCGGGCTTTCCGCCGCCGCGGCCGTCAATCATCGAACAAGCCTGGCGCATTAAAGCGTTCATGTCTCCCGGTGCGTCAGTTGAGCGCGCAAAGACAAGCCGCGCTGTGTCGCCGTCGCGTGAACCCAAAAACGCGATGGTGTTTGGATGAACGATGAGGGTAAGGGCGAGATGTTTCAGCGAATCAGCGTTGCGATCGTCGAAGACTTTGGTGATCATCAGGGGACTACCTGACTCCTGACTCGCGGATGAATGCGAACCCTCCCTTACGGTCGGGCTAGTGCCCCGATCAGCATCCCGCAAGAGCTCCTCGGCTTCCACCCGAGTGGCAAGTTCTTCAAGTTCGGCGGCACGTCGCCGGAGTTTCTTGCTGTCTTCAACCAATCGCGCGACCAGTGCCGGCGAGTCTTCGCGGCCTGCGCTGAACAGCGCTGCTACCGCACGCGCCGTCTTGTTCGCTTTGCGATAGTCACGCAGCGCGCGAATGCCGGCCATGAACTGAATTCGCGTTAAGCCTTTGGCGCGCTCCCACGAACGCACGGCAATCACACCTACCTCTCCGGTTGATCGCGCATGCGTGCCGCCGCATGGAGTCAAATCGAAATCGGCGATCTCAATCACGCGCAGCTCGCCTTCGCGGGCTGGCTCTTTGCGTAACGGCAACGACGTAGCCTCTTCGGACGTGACCTGGCTAATCTTGATCGGACGACTCTCCCAGATGATTTGATTGCCAAGATCTACGGCCTGCTCGATTCGCTCATCCGTAGGATTGTCGAGCGCGACATCGATCTCGCATTCATGCTCAAGCACACGAAAGCTGTGCGTCGGCGCGGCGAACAACCTGACGAAGGCCGCGGACAGAATGTGCTGACCCGTGTGCTGCTGCATATGATCAAGCCGCCGCAACCAATCAACTTTCCCGTGAACTGTCTCGCCCATCTGTGGCACTGGTCCCTGGATCACGTGCAAAATGCCGGAGTCTTCAGTGTCAATGCAATCAACCACTCGAGCCTCGCCAAGTGACCCAATATCTGTCGGTTGTCCGCCGCCAGTCGGGTAAAATGCGGTGCGATCAAGAGTCACCGCGATCTGACCTTTGTCGGCTTCACTCAGGTTGATGACGCGCGCGTCAAATTCCAGCAAGCGTGAATCGTGATAGTAGAGACGCTCGGTTGTTGGCATAGCGTCATCTTAGTTCGCTGATTACTAATCTCCAAGAGGCAATCGTAGATTACACAGATAATGAAAACCAGAGAAGAAGGACATGAGCTGCTCATCAACCCTTACCTTGTTTTTTTGAATCTGTGTAATCTGCGTAATCTGCGGATCAAGTTCATCCTTTGACAGCCCGCAACGAAGGAAAACATAATCGCGCGAACTTCATCGATACAGGTCCCATTTTCGTTTAGCCGAGACGCAGGGAGATTGAATGATCAACAGGCTGGCAATTCTTTTCGCGCGCGCGGCATTTCTGTCTCTGCTGTTGCTGACAGTTAGCGTCGCTGTCTTTGCCCAGGACGAACCACTCAAGATTAATTACCGCCTGGGAATGACGCACCCGAGTTCCCACCTTTTTGAAGTCAGCGTAGAGGTGGAAAGGCCGGCTGACACAAATGTCGACTCCTTAGATTTTCAAATGGCTAAGTGGTCGCCGGGACGATATGCGGTGTTTGATTTCGCGAAAAACGTGCAGGAGTTTCAGGCAGCCGCGGGAATATGTCCGCCCAGATCCCTATGTGATCAGGCGATGAGGCCAGTAACGCGCGTGGACGATCAAACCTGGCGCGTTCCTTTTATGAGCTCGCCCAGCTTGACCATCACCTACAAAGTCTTTGCCAACGATCTCTCCGGCACGTTTTCCGAGCTTGATTCGCGGCACGCCAACTTTAACGGCGGATGCATTTTCATGTACGTCGTCAATCACAAGCAGGATCCGGTAAGACTCGAGATCGATCCGCCGAAAGGCTGGCGCATCACAAACGGCCGCATCACGAAAAAAGATCAACGGGAATGGCAGTTTCCTAACTGGGACATCATGATCGATACTCCGACCGAAATCGCGCCCGACTGGACGGAGGACAACTTTAAAGTTGACGGCAAGAACTATCACGTCGTCGTCCACTCACTAGGCCCCGAAGGCGGCAAGCGCCGAGCGTTGGTGCGTGACATCGAGAAAATCGTGAAGACGGAAACAGCGATGTGGGGCCCGCCGGAGTTTGATTCCTACACTTTCCTGATCCATTTCTCTGCTGACGATCATTCCGGCGACGGCATGGAACATCTGACTTCGACGCAGATTATCATGCCGGGCAGGCTCGCCGATTCGGGGGCTGAAGCAGAAACGATCGATGCCATCGCCCACGAATTTTTTCACGTCTGGAATGTGAAGCGCCTGCGACCAATCGAGCTGGGCCCGTGGGACTTCACGCGCCCCGCAAACACTCGCGGGCTGTGGATTGCGGAGGGCATTACGAACTATTACGGCCACCTGATGCAGCGACGCGCTGGGCTATGGAACGATGCAAAGTTCTGGAGCACGATGAGCGATCAGATTACCGAAGTCGAAAATTCTCCCGGCAGTCGCTTGATGAGCGCGGAAGAGTCTTCGTTGTCGGCGCCTTTTATCGATGACGCTCCGCATGCTCAACAAACCAATCTCGCCAACACCGCGATCAGTTACTACCCGAAAGGTGAAGTGCTCGGGCTCACGCTTGATTTGCTGATCCGCGGAAAAACGCAGGGCAAAGCCTCGCTCGACGACGTGATGCGACGCATGTATGAAGAATTTTATTTGAAGAGTCCGAACGCGACCTATTACCTGCGCGGTCGCGGTTACCGCAACGAAGACTTCGCGCGCGTGGTTTCCGAAGTCGCCGGCACGGACATGAGCGACTTCTTCAAACGTCACGTGCGCGGCGTCGAGCCACCGCCTTACGAAGAAGCGTTTGCGCAGGTGGGCTTGCGTTTTGTGCGAGAGCCGCGGCAACCCGTCTCAGTCGGAATCAGCGCCGATGAGAGCGACAAAGTTAATTTCAAGATCGCCAGTGTGCGGCCCAACTCGCCGGCCGCGGATGCAGGTCTGGAAACAGGTGACACGGTTGCTCTGTTTGGCGGAGTCAAACTCACGCCGGGAAACCTGATTAAGACCCTGTCTCGTTACAAACCAGGCGACAAAGTGGCGGT